>Ga0307507_10000295_pt1 | contig 99604 bp, 28 predicted proteins | sample 7_EM_MG_FD_207223 | JGI IMG/M metagenome (GOLD analysis project Ga0307507, IMG submission 207223) | Populus trichocarpa ectomycorrhiza microbial communities from riparian zone in the Pacific Northwest, United States - 7_EM | ecosystem: Host-associated > Plants > Roots > Unclassified | place...
GTACCCTATATCCAATTTTAAGTACTCTCCCTATAAGCTATAAGATTTCTACCTAGCCTACCCAGACCTCCCTAGACTACTACGTAAGTTAGATAGCTGGATTAAATGCTAGGAAGAGGGGTTAGATCACTATAACAATTTAAAGAACAATAAAGAACTTAGATAAAGCCTAAAGGCAGGCTTTTTTAGGAGGGGGGGGTAATATAATGGTGCTAGAGCGCGTTACCTGCTATATTACCGTTTCTAGGACAATTTGCCGCATTTCTGGGCAATTTGCTATATTCTGCCAGTACTGCTTATAGAGCTAGCCAATTAGGATTTTCCATGCCCGGTATAGAAAATCACTATTAGCTCGCTTACTACTAGCGCCTTAGCAACCCCTTATATCTTATTAGTCTCCAATAGTCTTCTTCTCCTTCTCCTTAGCTTAGTATTTTTATATAGTAGCAATCTATAAGCTTTGGTTTAGAAGTATTTATACAAGCCCGTTATAGGTAGAGCATTTTAGCTTCTTTAGAGGGGAAATAGTTATAGTTAACAGAAAGCTTTCCTTATACCTAGATTCTCCAGTTTTTAAAGGTTAAGTCTATGCCGTTTAATAATAATAAGGGGTTAGGAAGCTTAATGGACTTTAATTACTTTATTAGCATATCCGTACTCTCTAGTATATTATATTTAGTTAAGTAAATAGGTTAACTAAGGCTTTATAAAGGGGAGGCTAGGCTATTTTATAAGGCAGTAAGGCTTTCCAGGATCTCCTTTAAAGTCTCTTATATACTTTAGGCTTAAAGATAATTAACCTTCTAATTAGCTATAAGGGTACAAATCTGCTCGTGTATATCTATAATATTGTTATTATCTTTAATTTCTAATCCTAATTAGATCTTATGTTCCTCTTAGGTAGAAATAGGTCTTTTAGATAAGCTCGCTTTAGGTACTATTATTAACCTTCCAAGGTTTATTAGAATTATATAATTTAGTTTTAATTCTAGGGTTCTTTTTAGAGGTGCAGGTTAAGTATAGTCTGGCCTATAAAGTGGGATATTATTAGGGCTTTCTCAGGCGTAGTAGTATAAATTTTTTTAATATCTAAGCATAATGTGTTAACGTGTTATTGCAGACAAAGGTCTTCTTTTTAGGGTAGGATATTATTAAGGCCTTCCTAGGCAATGTAGGGAGAGCTTAGTATAATATAACGGCTTATATAAATGCCTCTAAACTAAAGCTTATAGATTGCTATTTAATAAAGATACTAAGCTAAGGAGGAGGAAAGGTAGCTGTGAGGGCTTATATAAACAAATAGGTAGCTTGAGCAGCTAAGGCGCTAACAGTAGACGAGCTAATAGTAGGTAAGCTAATAGTAAGAAACAGTACCAGATAGTATGCTAGGTGGTAGAATATAGCAGAATTTGGTAGGTAACGCGCTCTAGCACCGTTATATTAGAAGAAGCGCAAAGCGGTTAGTTTAATATATAACCTTATCTAGTATATCCGCAATAGCCCTTAGTGTTACGGCTTCTTTAGAAGGATTAAAATAGGCGGTTTATTAGCTAAATTTAATAGATTAGAAGTAAGTATATTTAGAAGTTCGTAAGATTTTCTACTATTAGTAAAACATTAGAGTCCTTCTAATTGGCTACGAAACGTATAGTCACAATATTTAATAGCCTTAACACCAGCTTTAAAAGCAATACTAATTAATTATTAGCTTGTTTAAAATAACCAAATACAATAAAATTTACTCTTCTTGGCTATTTTACGCTTTTTAAACTATAAGAAACGAATTCTAGTATTCTGCAGCAACGACATTCTGTTACTAAACTTAAAAAAGCTTACTAGTAAGGATAAGCTTAAACTACGCTACTGGCAGGAGCTTTCCCATCTATATAATTATCTTAAAACATTCTATAAGGCTACTTTTATAGTAAAAGGCAATTAAACTACTCTTACTAACCACTTCCAGACATTTAATTAGCTTTTGCTTAAATTAGAAAAGTTAAAGCTTAGTTTCTTAAACTTAAAGCTAATAAGCCACAATTGCCTTAAGCTAAGAACTTTTAATACTTTAGCTGGCTATGCAGAGGAAGCCTAGCAGAAGGCTAAAAAGTACTATAACCTGGCCGATTAAATAGCCGCGTACTATACTACAATTGTTCTAAATTTAATACTTAAGATATAGTAGTTTAAGCTAGCTTAGGGTACTTATAAGGTAAAAAAGAATTGGATATCTATAGTTAAGGAGGCAGTAAGGGAGCTTTAAAGTAAATATAAAGGTAAAGATAGACATTAATTATCCTTAGCAGCACCTTCCTTTTTTTAACTAGCGCCACTAAAGTAAAAGGAAAAGACCTATACCTTAGCTCGCAATTATAAGTGCCTTAAGATTATACATAAAATTAACGTTAATATTGCTAATAAACCGCAGGAGCTTAACGCCTTTAATAACTTTATTAATACTAACCCTTTAAAGCTTAAACCAAATAAGCAGTTTAGTTATATTAAATACTAGTATAACCGCCTTAAGACTTAGCTAGATCTCGCCTAATTCGCTCTTAATATCCTCGCTGTTCCACCTATATTAGATAATTGTAAATAGCTATTTAGTAGCGCCAAGATCCTCCTTAAAGATCGCCGTTCTTACCTAAATATGGATATAATTAAAGCTAATGAGTGTATTCGCCACTTATATGGTCCTCTAGTAAAGGGTATATTTAATAATAAGGATGTAGGAGCAATGGAAGGTAAACCTTAACCTCTATATATATTACTAGTAGAGGCTTTAAGGCGTCAGGTTACCGCCTATAAGGCTGCTACTAGTGCTAGCTAAGAGGCGGAAGATAAGGCTGTGGAGAATAAGGAGCTAGAAAAGCAGTATACTGCTATTAAGGGCGGCGACGGCGACGATATTAAAGCTAGTGGTAAGGAAGGTAAGGACGATAAGGACAAACAGTAGAGGACTGGCGTTAACTTAGTAAGTTTTAGCACCCCGCTTACTATACTTAACACTAGAATTGTGCTAAGACTTACTATTTATAGTATATATTTGCATTGGACGGTCCTGGCGCTCCTAGAGTTAAATAATTTAGTTAGTGGATAGGGTAGATTTAAGCTTAAATCCACCCTAACCCAGTCCAATAAGAGCACTGCTAGTAGCTATATCCTAGTAGTTTATAGTTCCTTAGTAAAATATTAAGTTACTACAACTACTAGGGAATAAGAAAACGGTAGGAAAACCTATAAGAAATCCTAACACCTGTCCCTATCCTTTTACAATTTATTTCTATCCTTTTACTCTTTAATATCTTTTTACTAAGAGCCTAGTAGGAGTTGCCTCCTTCTAGAATCCTATTTATTTTATCTAGTTTTCCATAAAACCTTCTACGCTAATATTATGTACCAGTTTAGTTACTTTAAGAGTCTTACAATCTTTACTATTAGTAAAGTATTTTTCTTTACAATTAATGCAAAGAGGGGTAGTATGCTTATAAGGCTTGCCTATTGTTATATAGGTAGAATAGGTATAGTCTTTAGATAGATATATAGTTGTATAAAATCTATAGGCCCTAGTAGAGTATCTATCTCCTATATGGCCGAATTTTTAGTAGCTATTACACTGCGTAGTAGGAGAGACTTCTAGGTATTTTACTACTTTAGTAGCTATACCCGCAATTAGAATCTTATTTTACTTAAGGGTTTCTTATCTTTTCTTCTTATTTTTTATAGTAAAAACTATACAGCCAAATCTAGTTTATAGTAGTATTCGCAGTAATAAATAAATAAATAAATAGACTACTTATTATATTATATTTATAAGAGAGCTAATTTATCGCGATATAAATAAATAATTGCGATATTGTAGATCTACCGGTCTTGGCATAGTGTTGTACTAAATCGTAGCAGTTAAAGTCTCCATAGAGACCTCTATCCCCCCCTAACATTTACTAGCAGCTCTTTCCTCCAGCCTATTATAACTCCTCCCCTTACCTATAACTTTAAGCACTTTGATCGCTTAATATTTACTAGTCTAAGCCTTATACGTTGCTAGGTAATTGTCCTTCCCGCTCCGGAAAATACTTAGAAGTATTTGACTTTTGCATATATATTAGAACATACGGCTTAAAATTGGTTCTATATTTATATCTTACTATATTATAAGAGCTTTAAGTCTTTCTAATCGTTATTACTCCTTATAAATAAATATATTGTTAAGAAGCAATAAATAAAATTATCATTACGAACACTGGTTTATAAATTATATCTTTTTACACTAGATAAGATCTATCTAGGTAGTCCTTATATCCCTATAGGATTAAAGGTCTTAATTTCTTCTTTTAAAAGCTTAAAGCCTCCCTCTTTTAGGAAAGGTAGGGTAGAAGCCCTATAGGCTATAATTTAAACCTATAGTTCTAGTTTTTGTTCTCTTTAAAAGGTAAAGTAGTTATACTAGATTTCCTTATTTTTAACTAGGAAATCTATATTATACTCTTCTATAGTTATAAGAAGAATATTCTATTTTCCTTTAGTTCTAGCTATACTTGCCCAACGCGCTAAGAGCAAGCTCTTAGCCCTTCTAGGCTCAATACCAATCACGGGCTTAATGTAAAATACTTTTTAAAAATCAACCCCATACCTTTCTACGCCTTTTAAATTAATTCAAAATATTCGGCACTTATATAGAGATTAAATCACGTATCTAAAGCGCCCTAGCAGCAATCCAGGCTAATAGTAAAAAGCCTAATCTTACAAAATACGCGTTAGACTATGCCGTTCCGAATAATAGGCTTTAGAGACGCTATAAAGGAAAGGCCTTAAAATCTACGCGTCCACTAACTAATTAGAGGCTTAATTAAGATTAAATAGCAGCTTTGAAGACCTATATCCAACACTATAACAGTCTTGGAGCCTCTGCCCTTTATTCTTAAATACACTACGCTACTAAACGCATCCTTAAGCTATCCGATCCCCTCGTATTACCCCTTAGAAAGCACTAGGTTATAGAGTTCCTCCATCTTAATCTAGACTATTACTTAGTTAAACAAGAGTTAAAGGATATCTAACGTACTGCTGCTTAAGAATTAGAGGTATTTAAAGACTATTTTATTAAGTATCGCGCTTAAAAGATGAGCTTGGAATTACAGATTAAGATATATATAATTTTAATAAGACAGGCTTTCGTATTAGTGTTAAAGGTAATTAATGGGTTATTATAATGGAAGTTAGTAAAGTCAAACACTATATAATTGGCTCTAAAACAAATCGCGACTATATTATATTAGTTGAGACTGTCTCTGGCAATAGAGAGATGCTGCTATCCTTCCTTATTATATAAGGAACCAACTACCTTTTTTAATGGTATATAAATACCAGCCTTCTAAATAGCTATACAATAGCTATATTAATGTCTGGATACTCAAATAATAAGCTAGCTTTAGATTACCTAAAGCACTTTGACCTATAGAGCTTTAAAAGACAGGTTAACGCATACAGGCTCTTAATTTTTGACGGCTATAGATTTTACCATACATACGAGTTTATTAAGTATTGCGACAACAGAAAGATAATACTATTTAGTCTACCATTTTACACTAGCCATTTATTACAGCCGCTTAATGTTAGGGTATTTTAGCCGTTAAAACACTATTATAAGTGCGCTGTAAAACAGGCTACCCGTATAGGCTGCACTAACTTTAATAAAGTAGAATTCCTTAACGCTATCTATTCTATTTAAGTTCAGACGTTTAAAAGGTCTATAATTATTTGTTCTTTTAAAAATGCAGGCCTTATTCCTTTTAATCCATTAATTGTACTTTAAAAGATTAAGCTTTTAAATTATTGTCCATTAATACCTAAAGGGGAAGACCTTTTTCTAATATAGCTTTGGACCCATATACCTAAAACTCCTTAAATAATAAAGTAATATGTTAATTACTTTAGAAGGAAGATTAAAAAGAGGGAGCCAATTCCATGGCCGGCCCTTTAGAAGATGTGTAATGCTATATTGCATAATGCTATCTTATTAAGCTTAGCAACGGAGGAGCTTTAATTAATATAGGCAGCCGTATAAATGCGTACTAAGCGACAACAACTTAATTGACGTATAGTCCAAAAGGGTAGCCCAATTAATATTGGTGATGCACGCCTTATAATTGCGAAGAGGATTAATAAAGATTAAAAAAAGTGTGTGAAAGGTGCTGCTAAAAAGAAAACTATAACGGCAAGCAATAAATTAACAATTATATAATACTCTCCTCCTTAAAATAACACCTAAGCCGGGTAGCTAGACACCTAATTAAGATTTTTATACATCTATTTAATTATAATAGCCTGTTTGTACAAAGTTCTACGGCCTTAATTCACTAGCTCTTAAATATTTTGCATTGAGCCCGTGATCGGCATTAAGCCCAGAAGGGCTAAGAGCTGTCACGAAGAGCATATAGAGCAGTTTATTGATGAAATGGGTTGATTAATTAATGATCTTAACTTAATCGTTTATTAATGTGTCTCCTGGGGGCCCTAGGGCTTCGAGCTACAAAGAGATTTTACAATGCATGTGCACCGTGCACGTGACCTACGCCTTTAGAGAATATAGATTATCTAATATACCCCCTTAGCTTTAAGCTCTTTAAGGTTAAAGTTAACCACCTTCTTATATCCATTAATAAGTTAATTAAACTGTAATTTTATCTAAATCCTTCCGTCTTGCTTTAATACTGTCCCTTAGGTTCTCCAGTTACTTCTTCTTATTTAGCCGCTTCTTAATATCCACTATTCCAATTATATTAACAAAGCTTTAAAACCTCTGCTTAGGTAGGGCCTTTATAAGTCTATTAGTAATTATTTCCTTTATTACTGTTTATTAAAATTATACTTGTCTTATTACGTATTCCTAATATAGCTAGTATTAATAGATGTTAACGTATTAGAGCTTTGTAATTAGCTTTACCGTATCTTCTATAATTAGTTAAAGCGTCTGGGTGTTATTACATTTAATATTTAAGGGCTCGTTTAGTTATAATATTATTGCTTTAAATAACCTACTAATAAAGATAGCTTCCTTTACTGTCTGTAATAGGGCTAACAACTTAGCTTCTGTGCTTAATATTGTAACTGTTACGAAATTTATGTAGAGGGGTTCATTGATGCAATAGGTTAATTAATTAATTGATCTTGGCTTAATCGTTAATTAATATCGATGTCTTGACCTAGGGCCCCTGGGGCTCTAAAGAGATTTATAATGCACATACCCTATACACGTGACTCGTGCACGTGTCCTACGCCTTAGAGAATACAGATTATCTAACACACCCCCTTAGCTTTAAGCTCTTTAAGGTCAAAGCTAGCCACCTTCTTGTGTCCGTTAATAAGTTAATTAAACCGTAATCTTATCTAAATCCTTTTATCTTGCTCTAATACTGTCCCTTAGGTCCTCTAGTTGCTTCTCCTTATCCAGCTACTCCTTAATATCCACCATCCCGATTATATTAATAAAACTTTAAAACCTCTACTTAGGCAGGGCCTTTATAAGTCCATCAGCGATTATCTCCTTCGTTACTATCTATTAAAATCGTACTCGTCTCATTGCGTATTCCTAACGTAGCCAGTATTAATAGATGTTAATATGTTAGAGCTTTGTAATTAGCTTTACTATATCTTCTATAATTAGTTAGAGCGTCTAGGTGTTGTCATATTTAATAATTAAGGGCTTATTTAGGCGTAACATCATTGCTTTAAATAGCCTGCTGGTAAAGATAGCTTCCTTTACTATTTGTAATAGGGCTAACAACTTAGCTTCTATACTTAACGTCATAACTATACCCTACTTATTTGCTCTCCAGGCAATCGGCCCCCTAAATAGCTTTATAATATATCCTTGCGAGCTATTTCTATTAACGGAGTTGTCCGCGAATAATGCATTACTGGTATAGATAAATAATTGCGCTTTACCTCTACCGTCTCTTCCGTCGTCTTATCCTTTATTGCGTATTCCTTTGTCTCTCCCTCTACTGTTTATTCCTTCCTTATCTCCTCTATAGCAGATTGCTCTGCTTCTCGTGCTATATAGGTATTAGATAACTCTGTCTGCCGCTTAATAATGCTCTTAGCTTAGGTCCTAATTAAACCTTGCCAGCCTTAATACTGCAAACGCAATATCCGGACGCGTTATAGTGGCTGCATAGAGTACTAAACCCAATTTTCTCTAATATAGCATTATAGAGGCTGGTAGGGATATAGGGCGGACTAATAGGTCTATATTAGGGGACAGATATATTAGACGGATCGATCGGTAATTAGTAGGGAGGAGTTCCAATTCTACTATAGGAGTATCTGGAAGACGCCCTCTAAGATCTATTTTATACTAGTTAGCTATCTTCTCAATATAGGCTTCCTAGGATAGCCATAGAAGCCTCTAGCTATAATTGCGTAGCATATAGATTCCTAGAAACCATTTTAGCTTGCCAAGGGTACTTATCTGGTATTCCTTACTTAGCTCCTTAATTGCTTCTTAAGCTTTTTTTTTATCTGTCTTTTAGTAGCAGAAGACAATATCGTTAATATAGAAGAAGATGACTATTCCACCTTTTAGTATAACACACGGCTCCTAAGGTACCTCTTTAAAACCCAATTTGTTTAACGAGCTCGTGAGATTCTTCTACCATAATAGTAGTAATTGTTGTAGTCCGTACAGGGCTTTTCTTAAGCGCAGTACTTTGTCTGTCTTTCCTTTGTTGAACCCTAGCGGTAGCTTTATGTAGACAACCTTATTAAGATCGCAATGGACAAACGTATTAACTGCATCTATCTGTGTCGTCTCCAGGTTGAATTTTGCGGTAATCGCCATAAGTGTTCGGAAGGTTATACTAGCTAATATAGTAGCTCTTATAGGTAGGTCTCCTAGGGCCTATTAATTTCCGCAGACTACTAATCGTGCCTTGCATTTCTGGAGAAATCTATACTTGTCTATCTTGTAGACAAACACCTATATTAAGCTAAGGACCTACTGTCCCTTTATATACTTCTTATCTATTTCTTAAAACAACCTTATTTAATAATAGGATTAGAGGTGAGCTCGTTAAGCTTCTTAAAACTGATTTTAAAGAGGATATATATTAAGGTCGCGGATTGACTAAGGTGGCAGAGGTAAGTTCTTCCTATATAATCTAACATCGTGTATTCTGCCTAATTTTAGCTTACTGTCGTTAAGTTAACTATTAAGGTTAAACTTCCTTCCTGCTAAGAAGGCGCCGTAATAGGCTAATGTAATCCTTTTAGTAATAAAGTCTTTAAACCTATTATTACAGGCTTCCTTAAATAAGTCCTTAATAGAGTTATTAAACACCCCCTAAGTATAAAACTTATTTTCTACTCGGCTAATAATGTCCTAATTAGTACCTTATATATCTAACTTTATAGGATACTCAATGTGAAAGGTATATAGAGATTCTTTGTCTTCTTTTATTAGAGGTGGCGTATAATATATATCTTTAAGAGCTTTTGTAAGCTTAAGATCTGCTAACTTATTAAAGGTTTAAACTGGCTTATTAACATCGTTGTCTTCCTCTTAAATTAACGGTTTAAATACTTCTTTATTATCTTCTAAAAGGACCTTATTCTTAGTTAGAGTATTAGGGAGTTAAATCTTCTTAATTAGCGTGTCTAACTCAGCGTATAGGTTCTTTAAGATGTCCGTTTACTTGCCATTAAAGAACGTCTTCTTGTTAAAGATAACGTCCCTAGTAGAGATAATGATACCTTTGTATAGGATCCAGATCCTATAGATATTAGTAAAGTTATAGCTAATAAGGTAGCCGATATGGGCTCGCGGATCTAGCTTGCTTAGCCTTTTCTTCTTTAGCTAGGCGTCTGACGTCATTGCGTACGCCCTACAGCCGTAGGCTTTTAGGTGCGCTAGTTACAGCTTTCTTAACCCATTAGCTAGGAAGGTATAGAACCTCTTATGGGGCGATTTCTAACCATTGCTTTCCCGTAGCGTTTAATCTTAAAGGTAGACTATATAGTTAACTATCTCTTTCTATAGATCGTGTGGTAGATTGGCAGCAATTCTTATTATATATACTCTCTCAATAATTACACCCCCTAAGCGTTTGGCGGTACTATTTTAAGCTTAGGTATAAGGTGCTAAAGGCTTAAATATAATCCCTTGGGTCTATAGCCATTTAAGGGTTCTCTTTCTCCCTAGCTCGTTGTCTGATCTAATAGTATTAACCTTAAGGTTATACCTCAGACGAATCCATTAGATAAAATCTTTAAGCACTTATAGTATCTCCTTCTCTTTGCTATGCATTGTTATAAAATACGGGAAGGTTCTCCCTAAGAAGGTATTATAGATAAATATAACTTATATAAATCTAGTATACGCTTTCTTAAGGTTAGTCTAGTTAATATAGAGGTCAAAATAAGGTTTATTAATATTCTATTCTAAGAACCTTCTTAAAACCTAACGCTTAATTTTAGCGAGACTATAATATTAACATTCTGTTGTCTTTAGGCCTTAAAGCTTAACTCCTAGGGCGTTAAGACCTAAATAATAAAGGCTTATAGGTCCTGGATAACCTAGACGTAGATGCTATAGATACGTATTACCTTTTAAATCTAGACAAGCGTCTCTTGACAATGCTCTACGCTTCCGTTGGCGGCGTAGTAGTTAGCTTATATTAAACGCTAATTAACTTCCTGGTTGGACGTATTTGATAGTCTGTTGTCCATAACGTTCTTCCATTTAATATAGGATCGTGTTATCCTTCTAAACTAGAAGATTGTTGTCTCCTTTATTGTCCTAATAGAACCCTTGTTTTCAAAGCAGACGGAACAACACTAGATTTGTATTAAAGTCTATATAAAAGGCAACATCCTTAAGACGTAGGGTTCCCTTGCTCTTGTCTAGTTTTATAATTTAGATAGTAATATCGCCGTAGCCTAGTATAGGCACTTCTAAGCTGCCGGCGGTGATATATTTATATCTTAGAGCTTTCCTAAAATTATAAAAACGAGAGAGGTTATTAAAGATATAAAGAGTAGTTCCTAAGTTAAGAATAGTTAATAGCTTTAGTGGATGGGTTTAACCGGTGTGATATAATTCTAGGAATATTGCATTAGCTTCTCCCTTAATCTTAACTTCCTAGCTCTTGTCCTGTTATTATTAGGCCTTATCTTCTTGTTCTTTAAGTCTGATCTTTATAACTTAGTTAGTAAGATTCTTATTCTTTTTTACCTTCTTTAGTGCCCTATTAATGCGCGCATCTCCTATTATGACTCCTACAGGTCTCTTATCTTTAAATAAACACTAATAGTCCCGTAGGGAGTGTCCTTATATTCCGCACGCTAAGTACTTGGGCGTTAGCTTCTTATAGGACGTCTCCTTATCTACTAGTATCTCGGCTCTTTTTAAGCGTCTATTGCATGCTAAGGCCTTTCCTCTTTGTGAACCTTTAGTAGTATCAAAGTGATCCTTAGTGGCTTGCTCTGTAAAGTCTGCATTAAAGGTACTACCTCTTATAGTAGTATTAGCTTTCTTTAAGGGTGTTCTAAGTCCTTCTTACAGCTTCTTTACTACTCTATAGTATTTGGAAGATCTCAACTTCTAAGGGTTATTTAACTCGGTAATGTACTTTATACAGTAGGCGTTGCTAAAAGGTTAAATAACTTCTGCCAAATCTTAAAGCCAGATACTATTGGATATTTAAGGGATCTTATACTTCTCTCCTAGGGATATTGCGTGTTCCTATTAATCTAGCTATTGGTTTAATTTTGACAACTATTTAAACCCCTTAAGGGCTTCTATATACTAGTATTATACCTTCTTCCTAACGAACAACGAGGTAGGTTCTATGTTCTCCTTTAGCTGAGATAGCCATTCTTTAACTATTAAGGAAGGGTTAAGCAGTAGCTTCTTCTAAATTAATACTATAGACGTAATCTGGGTGCGGATCTATTAAAGATAATCTTCCTATTTTAGGAAATACTTTATGTTCTAGTTATAGTATTGTCTGCTGTTCTTATACGCTTTCTGTTAATTCGTCAAGAGCTGTATATACAAGGTTGCATTCTTATTAAAATCTGTAACTTCTGGATAGGCTGGTTCTTGTAGTAGACCTTATTGAGGTGCTGCACCATCTAGGTTAACGTGGGCCCAAATTCGCTGATCCACGAGGGCTTGGAGTTGCCATAGCCATTGCTCCCAGTCTTCTAACTTATTGAGGATGATCGTCGTCAACGAGCTCGACGTCGGTGGAGTCATTTGACTGATAGGCAAAGGAGGGATTGAGATGGTATTTTGTCGTCAGGATCGTCCTTGTCGTTAGGATCGTCCTTGTCATCAGAATCGTCCTTTGACGATTGAGGTGGAATCTCGTGGAATCTCGTCCTATGACGATTGAGGTAGGATTTCTGTCAGAATCTGCGTCTTGACGATGAGGTGTCAGAGTCTAACGATGAGGTAGAATTTCTTCAAACGATTGAGTAATAGCTGAATAGCTTCTTGAGTCGGCGGACCGGGCTCATAACTGTCACGAAATTCATGTAGAGGGGTTCATTGATGCAATGGGTTAATTAATTAATTGATCTTGACTTAATCGTTAATTGATGTCGATGTCTTGACCTAGGGCCCCTGGGGCTCTGAAGAGATTTACAATACACGTGCCCCGTACACGTGACTCGTGCACGTGTCCCACACCTTAGAGAATACAGATTATCTAACAGTAACCGTACCCTATTTGTTTGCTCTTTAGGCAATTGGCCTCCCAAATAGCTTTATAATATATCCTTATAAGCTCTTTCTGTTAATGGAGTTGTCTGCGAATAATGCGTCGCTAGCATAGATAAATAATTACGCTTTACTTCTACCGTCTCTTCCATTATCTTGTCCTTTATTGCGTATTCCTTTGTCTTTCCCTCTACTGTTTATTCCTTCCTTATCTCCTCTATAGCAGATTGCTCTGCTCCTCGTGCTATATAGGTACTAGATTACTCTATCTACCACTTAGTAGTGCTCTTAGCTTGGGTTCTGATTAAACCTTACTAGCTATAATACTGCAAAGGCAATATCCGGACGCGTTATAGTAGCTGTATAGAGTACTAAACCCAATTTTCTCTAATATAGCATTGTAGAAGCTAGTAGGGATTTAGGACGGACTAATAGGTCTATATTAGAGGATAGAAGCGTCAGATAGATTAATTGGTAATTAGTAGGTAGGAGTTTAGATTCTACTATAGAAGTATCTAGAAGACGCCCTTTAAGATCTATCTTATACTAATTAGCTATCTTCTTAATATAGGCTTCCTGGGATAGCTATAGAAGCCTCTGGCTACGATTGCGTAGTATATAGATTCTTAGGAACCATTTTAGCTCGCTAAGGGTACTTATCTGGTATTCCTTGCTTAGCTCCTTAATCGCTTCTTAAGCTTTCTTTTTATCTGTCTTTCTATAGCAGAAGACAATGTTATTGATATAGAAGGAGATAACTATTCTACCTTTTAGCATAATATATGGCTCCTGGGGTACCTCTTTAAAACCTAATTCTGTTAGCGAGCTCGTGAGATTCTTCTACTATAATAGTAGTAATTGTTGTAGTCTATAAAGGGCTTTTCTTAAGCGCAGTACTTTATCTATCCTTCCTTTACTGAACCCTAGTGGTAGCTTTATATAGACAACCTTGTTGAGATTATAATAGACAAACGCGTTAACTATATCTATTTGCGTTATCTTTAGGTTGAATTTTGCGGTGATCGCCATTAGGGTTTAGAAGGTTGTACTTGCTAATATAGTAGCTCTTATAGGTAGGTGTCCTGGTACCTATTAATTTCTATATACTACTAAGCGTGCCTTGCATTTCTAAAGGAACCTATACTTATCCGTCTTGTAGATAAACACCTATATTAAGCCGAGGATCTACTGTCCCTTTATATACTTCTTGTCTGTTTCTTAAAATAACCTTATTTAATAATGAGATTGTAGGTGGGCTTATTAAGCCTCTTAGAACTAATTTTGAAGAGGGTGCGTATTAAGGTCGCGGATTGACTAAGGTGGCGGAGGTAAGTTCTTCCTATATAATCTAATATTATGTATTCTGCCTAATTTGAGCTTACTATCATTAAGTTAACTATTAAGGTTAAACTTCCTTCCTGCTAAGAAGGCGCCTTAATAGGCTAAGGTAATCCTTTTAGTAATAAAGTCTTTAAACCTATTATTGCCGGCTTCCTTAAATAAGTTTTGAACCAAGTTGTTAAACACCCCCTAAGTATAAAACCTATCTCCTACTCGGTTAATAGTATCCTAATTAGTATTTAACTTTATAGGATACTTGACGTGAAAGGTATATAGAAATTCTTTATCTTCTGTTAAAGGTGGCGTACGATATATATCTTTAAGAGCTCTTGCAAGCTTAAGATCTGCTAACTTATTAAAGGCTTAAACTGGCTTATTATTAATATCGTTATCTTCCTCTTAAATTAACGGTTTAAATACTTCTTTATTATCTTTTAGAAGGACCTTATTCTTAGTCTAGATATTAGGTAGTTAAATCTTTTTAATTAGCATATCTAATTCGGCGTGTAGATCCTTTAAGATATCTGTTTGCTTGCCGTTAAAAAACGTTTTTTTATTAAAGATAACGTCCCTAGTAGAGATAATGATACCCTTATATGGGATCTAGATCTTATAGATATTGGTAGAGTTATAGCTGATAAGGTAGCCGATATGGGCTTACGGATCTAGTTTGCTTAGCCTTTTTTTCTTTAGCTAGGCGTTTGTCGTCATCGCGTACGCCCTATAGCCGTAGGCTTTTAGGTGCGCTAGTTGCGGTTTTCTTCTCCTATTAGCTAGGAAGGTATGGAACCTCTTATATAGCGATTTCCATCTATTGCTTTCTTATGGCATTCGATCTTAAAGGTAAACTGTATAGTTAACGATCTCATTCTATAGATTATATGGTAGATTAGCAGCAATTCTTATTACACGTGCTCTCTTAATAATTATACCCCCTAAGCGTTTGGCGGTACTATTCTAAGCTTAGGTATATGGCGCTAAAGGCTTAAATGTAATCCCTTAAGTCTGTAGCTATTTAAGGGTTCTCTTTCTCCCTAGCTCGTTGTCTAATCTAATAGTGTTAACCTTAAGGTTGTACCTTAGATAAATCCATTAAATGAAATCTTTAAGTACTTATAGTGTCTCCTTCTCTTTACCGTGCGTTATTATAAAGTACAGAAAGGATCTTCCTAAAAAGGTATTATGGATAAGCATAACTTGTATAAATCTGGCATACGCTTTCTTAAGGTCAGTCTAGTTAATATAGAGGTTAAGATAGGGTTTATTAGTGTTAACGGCTTGGCTAAGCGCCCGCTTAGTCACTGAGCCATATATAGCATATATAACCCCCGTTAATATTTGCGGATGTTAACGGCCAAGCCTGCAGCTAAGTCATATATATATTTAAATGTCTTTACCCCCGCTAATTAAGTCGCTAATGCGTGTATATTATTAGCCTATTGGCCTAGCTATGCGCTATGTATTTACCCTATACGGTAAGGTTACTTAGTCGCGTCACTAAGCGGCTAGTAGGGTAGGTATACTTTCTCTACCTCTTTTCCCTGGTCTACGTCTGCGTATATATAAAAAAATAGGAACCCCCCCTTAGGGCGCCACTTCTTTAGCAGCGTCCTATCCTAAAAATGGCGTTAATTAGTCGCGTAGAGATTAACATCGTAAATAATACTAAACTATATGCCAACGCGTAGAGTATTCTCGCCCTTATGCGTGCTAAGAGGCCTAAAAATATGTCTTTAAATTATAAGCCGAAGTAAAAGGAGTTTAAGTTAGGTAGCTAGGTACTTTATAGAGTAGTATATTTATAGCTAACGTGTGTCTTTCTAGGCCTTTTATAAAAAGAAGCAGTACTATAATAGTAATACCGTTATAGAAGAAAAGCTACTTCTTTTCCTTATTAAGGAGGTTATAGGCTGGCCACTAAAAGCGAAAAGCTATAAGGTTAGTAATGATATACCCTAGAATAAGACACGGCTCTCCTAGCGCTTAGTTTGCGGCTATATTATAGCCCTAATAGACCTCTACTAGGCGCAGAAGGCTATAGGGATAAACAGTTACTAGTCCCTATAGGAGGATAATATTAGGGAGTACCTAAAGATTCTATAATAGAGAGATGTGTAGTGGGAAAAGGACTAGTTTGCGGATAAGGGTAGAGATATACTGCTTAATAGATATATAGAGGACGAGTTTAAGAACGTCTGCTGCCAGCTATAGGCCCACGGAGACTCCTCACTAGAATGCTACCTCTGTACGCTTATAGATATCCTACTAGGCTACTATATACTTACCTATAGCGGTAATAGGCTCTCCGCCAAGATCTTAGACCTATTTACCTTTAAGTTTAAGGGTAAAGGCCCTACGCGTTATATGCCCCTAATATTTACTATATGCGCTAGCAAGCAGAACCAGTATAACCGCCTTAAGACTATTAGGGCTTTATATAATAAGAAGCCACTTATTTATATACTTAGCGGGCTAGCTTTCTACCTCCTATATTACTAGGACCTTAGCGATAAGCTATTCTCGGACTTTAATAAATAGTTAGTGTAGTATAATATCCGCCTAATTAAAAGTAGTGCTGGGGACCGTAAGGCGGCCTTCTTATATAACTTATAGTGGAAGTAGGTTGCTAAAGCGTTTTAGTATATTAGCGTCTTCTTATAGAAGAAAACTTATATTAGATAAAGCGCTAGTGCTAAGATAGTAGAGCTAAAAGGGGTTAGTGAGGACTATATTAAACGTAAAACCAGGAGTAGATAGTTAGCTGCTACTTAAACCCGCTACCATAGGAGTTTATGCGGATAATAGCCAGCTATACGCTGTAGATGGGCTACTTTAAGATTTATAGGGTAATCGTCGCCCCCCTTAACGTACTACTGTTGACGATCTAGCCAGAGCTAGACGTCTAGAAGGGTTAGTTCGGCCTTTAGGTTAGCCAGATTAATAACCTCGCGGCTATAGGCGCTATAAACCTCCTATTTTACCTCTAAGAGGTCATCCTATATGTTACAGACGCTTTAAGTACAATGTTATGACTACTTGGAGAAGAGACGGCGGAAGCTAGTTAGTTGATATAAGCACGGTCTAGGATAGATCCGGTGGAACCATGTAACGAGGAATAGTAACTGAGGTTATATAGTGTTGAACGCGTTAACTGCGTTAAACGGAAGGGACGTTACGTTTAATATAGACAACACGTACCTTACGTATAAGAGAGGATTTCTTAGGAGTATGGTTGTGTATTTAAAGGACCTTAGTCCCTACCATAGATAGTTCTCTCCTTATAGTGAATCTTAGAATACAATTGGAGTTAATCTATTAGGCAACTACTCCACCAGTTGTTATTATGTTATTGTTTTGTTCTTACCTATATACCTAGCCTAATAACAGAACCCGCAGTAGTTCCTGCTATAAGGTTCCGTTACACATTCACTACCAAGGTTATGGTATTAAATAAGGTCGAATAATATGCCACCTAGAGCACCAGTCACGACGGCGTTAACGGCAGCTATAACCTTAGGGCCAGGTGATACTAGTATAGACAATGGGGATTCTTAAGTGGTTATGCAAGGTCAGTTACAGGAAATAGTTAATCACTTATAAGACAATAATAGGATACTTAAAGAACGCATTAATAGAATTGGAGTAGTAAAGATTAAGCTACCTTTAATCAAACAATTCTTAGGGGAGAAGTTGAAGCTTAAGGGATTTCTTATATAGATGCACTTTAAGGTAGTACAGGAAGGAGCGAAGTTAGTAATATTATTAGATTAAGTAACCTATGTAGGATTGTTCCTGACAGGGAGGGCACTTAAGTAGTTTAAGCTATATCTTACAGAAATATAGGCTAATGGCATAACAACTACTAACTAGGACGTATGGTATATATTTACTAGTTAGAATGGGTTCGCGGAATAACTAATGTAGATATTTAGAGACCTAGAGGCTATAACTATAGTGGAACAAAAGCTTCAGAACTTAGTATAACGCACTTTAGCAATTAAGTATACAATATAGTTTTAAACACTAGCTATGTAGGTTGAGTGGAATAACAGGGCGCTTATGGTATAGTATAAACAGGGACTTAAGGCTAAAGTCTAGGACGCAATTATCCTAATGGAAGATGCGGATACTCTAAGAGAGTTAATAGATTAGTTAATAAAGATTAATAATAGGATCTATTAAAGGGAACAAGCTAAAAGAGGGCAAGATAGAGTCCTATAGTTATATAAGGCGTAGAGTACGCAATAATAGATATAGAGTTAAAAACTATGGAATGGCGCAGAGCTAATGGACCTAAGCGGTACTAAAGAAACCTAAAGGTAGGAAAAGAAACTATAGAAACCTAGAGGTTAAGGATTAAGTAATTAAAGGACCTAGGAGTAGAGGCCAAACTAGGGATCTTAGCAGCAGAAGACGTTTAGGCGGACTCCACAGTAAGAAAGGTAGTTTAAAGATAGAGCTTATATAAATTGCGGAAAACAAGGTTATTTTGCTAGAGACTATAGAGGTGGTTAGAGTAACCACGCGGTAAAGGGAACTAGGCTAGCAGACGGCACATATATATAGAGGGATAACGGTGCACTATAAGGAATAAAAGAATGTTTAATTAACAGTTTTGTGTATTATTACAATAACGCATACCAAATTTATAAGGACGCTAAGTATGGCGTAAGCTATTAGCTATAGGAGCTATTGTTATCTAAGTTTAGAGGAACTAATAAACTAGCTTATAGATTAGACATTAAAGACAATAAATTTGATAAAGGTGAAGTATTTACTAATAATAAGGTAATAAAGGTAGCTTACTAGGAGCATGCAAACCTTAGAAAAGTTAAAACAGAAGTAGAGACTAAGACCATTACAGAACAAGGTTTAGTAATGGGTATTATAACACTATTAGATACGATTTCCATCGCTTTATAAGACAATAGGAGTAATGTTTAGAAGAAACTAAGTAAGCAGATGACTGCTAGTGCTAGCTTATTACTTAATAAAGGCAAAAGGCCACAGGCTTAAGATTCTTAAGTAGAGATAAGAGAAGCTTAAGATTCTTAAAACGAGATAAGACACACCCAAGGACCCATAATAGAAGAAAACCGATAGGAAAGGGCAGTGACTTAGTTTAGTGATAAACGAATAAGTATAGGACACAAGTTTAAAAACTACAAGTTTAGGGAACAAATAAGAACGTTAGCAATCCTAGGTAAATATAGTATTTAGCCTAAAGATTAAATAGTTAATACTAGGATTAAAAAGCAAGATGATTACAAAGATCTAGCTACAAGACACAGAAAATAAGAAACTATAGATAAATTTAGGATAAGAATTATCGCATAGCAAGAGTAAAAGCTAGATAAAAGGTTAGCTATACCAGGTTATATAAGGGATAGAGTACCTATGTAAAGAGTTACTAATAGGCCGAGTGCAGGGACACCTAGGGTAAAGTGGTTAGATAAACTAGAATAAGAAGAGAATCTAGATATTTTAACTAAGTTTAAAGAAAGACATACCAAAGGATGTTATAATATAGTAATAACAAGGTACTTTCTAATAGATAGACCATACACACTAAACCAGTTGTATGGAAAGTGGTATAGGTAACGACATAACAACAAATAGGAAGACTTTTATATATAGCTAGACAAAAAAGTTGTCTAAGACCAACCTATTACGGAAAAACGCATGAGTTACATTAAAGGAGCGTTAATTATAATATTAAGGAACCTAGAAGAAGGATTCAGGGACTAGAGAAGTAAGTAATAAGTCTTAGTACCTATAGCAGAGATACTAGTAGTTAGGTTAACTAGGTATAGGTTTAAACTTAAGAATAAAGATAAACCAAGAGTTGACCCAAAATATGTAGCGTATTATACACTATTGTGGATAGCTTGTGTGGATAATACGTATAATATGCATAGAGCACCTAAAGATAAGAACTAGAAGTACCTAGTAAGGATATATTAGGTACTAGAGGAAAAACGGTTTAGGAATATTAAGTATATATATAGTTGGCACCTAGTAGAAGTATAAGGTTAAGGGGACTTAATACTTTAACTAGGAAGATTCCTTACGGAAAAATACCTAGACGGATAATAGTGGTGGAAGTGCCTAGAGAACACTTATCTATGGCACGTAGAGGAAAAGAAACGGACTAAGTATTGGCTAAAGTTGGACTAAGTACAGGCAGGATCTAGCAGCCAATAGTTAGGAAAAGGGGAGGCGTATAGAACTAGAGGGAACTAGTATTAGAGCTTTAGACCCTTAAAGGAATTTAAGGATAATATCTAAATTTATAAGTTAAATGGCAAGATTAGCAGTTTAAAGCGTTGGTAGATAGTGGAGTAACTAGGAACTATATATTACCAAAAGCAGTAGAAAGGATGGGGTTACTATATAGATAAAAGAAACACCTATATCCACTTATAACAATTTTAGGAGATTAGATAGCCTATAGAGGAGGTATTATTAATTTTAAAATAGGACCTATTTAGTTAACTATTAAAGGGAGACTAGTTAGAATGTCTTTTAATATCCTACTGTTAGGATAGGACGAGGCGATACTAGGAATGCCTTAGTTATAGAAGTATAATCTAAAGATTAATTGGGTTATAGGTTAGGTTGATATTAAGGATATTTAATAGTATAAAGTGCGACAGTAAACCAAGTTAGTATAGTACCAAGTTGGAGCAATATATGAAGAGACTAAGCGAGGCTTAAGTTATATACCAAAGAGATACCACAAGTATGGTAAAAAGTTATGGTTACTAGAAAGTAAAAAGCTGTTAGAGTATACAGCTTGGGACTATAAGATAGAATTAGAAGAGGGAATAAGTTTAAAGTTCTTTTTAATCTACAAGCTTACTAAAACAGAGTTAGTAGCGCTTAAGGAGTTTATTTAGGAGAACTTACGTAAGGGATATATTAGACCGTTATAGTTATTAGCGGGATATCCAGTACTATTTATCCCAAAGAAAAATGGAAAACTTAGGATGTGTATAGACTATAGATAGTTAAACAGCATTACTAGGAAGAATAGGTATCCTTTACCCTTAATTAGCGAAATCCAAGATAGGATTAGCAACGTAAAGATCTTTATAAAGATAGATCTAAGATAGGCGTGCCATTAGATTAGGATTAAGGAAGGCGACGAATAAAAGGCAGCCTTTAGGTCAAAGGAAGAACTATATAAACTATTAGTTATGCAATTCGGACTTATAAACGCACTAGTAACGTTCTAGAAGCGAATTAATAGTATATTAGGAGAACACCTAGATAAATTTGTTATGGTATACCTTAATAACATTATTATCTACTTAGAGAGTAAGGAAGAATATAAAGAACACATTAAATGGGTCTTAAAGAGACTACAAGAAGAACAGATGCTAGTAGTAATTAAGAAATACGAGTTCTTTACCTAGAAGACCGATTTTGTTAGATTTATTATTAAACTAGGCCAACTTAGTATAGATCTAAAAAAGATTGAGGCTATAGTGAATTGGCAAGAACTAGAGAACGTTACGCAATTAAGATCGTTCCTAGGGTTTTACAATTACTGTAGAAGGTTTATAGCGCAATAGTTATAGGATATTGAGCTATTTACGCGGTTAACGAAGAAAAAAGAACTATAGGCATAGGGAAAGGAGTAATAAGAACTATTTAAGAGAATTAAAGAGTTGTTTACCTAGGAGCTAGTTCTTAAGATCTATTAACCAGGTCTAGAGACGGTTGTAGAAACAGATATATTAGACTTTATACTAGGGGCATACTTTATACAGAAATATTAAGATAGATGGCACCTAGTAGTATACTATAGTTAAAAAATGACACTACTAGAGTTAAACTATGACATCTATAACAAGGAGTTGTTAAGTATAGTTACAGTATTTAAGGAATAGAGAGCATTCTTATAAGGCACAGAGAAACTATTTATGGTTAAGACGGACTATAAGAACCTTATAGAATTCCTAATAACAAAGGAACTTAACCAAAGACAGGTTAGATAGGCGGAAATGCTTATAGAATACCATTTTAAAATTCAGTATACCAAGGGTACAGACAATGCACAAGCAGACGCTCTAAGTAGAAAGGCTGAACTATAAAGTAATAAAAAGCTATTAGGAGCTTTATTACAAAAGGATTAAGACGGATTAATTAGGTATAATTATCTAAAGATTATAGTAACTAAGGAAAGTCAGATCCATAAGTCACTAGAGAGTGATTGGATATAGAAGATCTAAGAAGCGTAGGTAGAGGATCTAGACTTAGAGCAATATAAAAATAGAGAAGTAACGTATATACCTAAGTCTATTGCAGAAGAGTTTGTTAAGGAATTCTATAAGGGAATAATATAAGAACATAATGGAGCTATAGGCTTAGTGTTAAGGCTTTAAGAGGAGTATATTATTTAAGGAATCTGGGGACTAGTAAGATAAGTTATAAAGAAATATCTAAATTACTAAAGGAATAAACCAACGAGGCATAAGCTATATGGAGGGCTATAACCTATTAAGATACTAGAAAGACCATAGGAAGTTATATTATAGGACTTTATTATTAAGTTACTAAAGTTAAGAGATCCTATTATAGGACAAGATTATAATGTAATCTTAGTAATAGTGGACAAGCTAACAAAGTAGGGATACTTTATAGTATACACTAAAGAGATATTAGTAGAAGATATCGCTAGAATCTATATAAAGGAAGTGTTTATAAGACATAGAGTACCAGACAAGATTATATTAGATAGAGATCCAAGATTTATAGCAGCATTTTGAAAAGTATTTCTGGCAGAATAAGGAGTTCGCGCAGTAATATCTATAGTATATTATCCGCAGACGGACAGATAAATGGAAAGACTAAACTAGACACTAGAACAGTATCTAAGGCACTATATTAATTACGCATAGAATAATTAGGTATTGTTATTACCAATTATATAGTTTGCATACAATGCAACACTACAAGAAGAAATAGGGATATTACTATTTAAGGCAAATTATAGGTACAAATTAAGAACATCGTTATCGCCATATTAAGTAAAAAAGACGAGTAGCACAGCTAAGCAAAGAATGGAGATATTAATGAATCTTTATGTAGACTTTATAGAAATAGCTAAACTAGTATAAGAATGAATAAAAAAGTACTATAATGCTAAGAGATCTAAGGGACCAGATCTTAAGGAGGGAGATAAAGTGTAGCTATTATATAAAAATTTTAAGAGTTGATGACTAAGTAAGAAATTGGACTATGTTAGACTAGGACCTTTCGAAATTAAGTAAAGAATTTTATTAGTTATATATAAATTAAACCTATTAGCTAAAATAAAGATCTACCCTATATAATATATCGCAATGCTAGAGCCAGCATATGGGAATATAGAGCCACCAGTCTATAAGGTAGACATATATAGAAAATAAAAGGAAGACAAATAGCAAGTTTTAAAGATTATTAGTCACGAGGATATAGATAACGAAATATAATATAAAGTAAAGTGGATAGGCTATAGTAAGACTATTTAGAAACCACTAAGCAACCTAAGAAATGCTATAGGAAAGGTACAGGAGTATTAGAAGAGAGTAGGTTAGGTAATATTAATAAGGAAGGATCGCTAAAAAATAAGTCACTTAAGGGGGACCTAAGAGGAGCAATTGCCGAGCTACTTAGAGTTGTTTCCCTTATAGGAGGAGGGCTAGCCCTTTTATTACTAAGTTCCTGTAGACCTTGTTAAACCAGTTTTTACTCCTTAGAACGGACCTTCTTATAAACACGTTTAAGACATTAAAGACGAGTATAAGCCAAATGTTAAGCTTTAAGGACGCGTATAGACTCTTCTAAGGTACGTTAAACCTTAAATAGCGTAGAGGCTAGCTTACTATTAAGCTTTATAGTGGTAGATTAAACATAAGACCCTATAATAAGTTACTTAGGGAACTAGAAGACTGTTAAGAGTTATAGGACACGTATACTTAGCGTTAGAAATAGAGCAAACATCGCAGGATAATTAAATGTTTGCTTTGGTATACTTAGAGCAAGAGGAGGGTTGTTAGGACAAAGGACTTATTAGCGTAACGCACACTAACCCCTCTTTAGCGCAACGAGAGTAAGGGATCGCCATTACCTCGCCCAGCAACAGTATAGAGGAAACTGTATAAAGGCGACGCTTAACCCAGGAAAGAGAAAAAGAAGCTTTAGGTATAATAAGTATAGATATTAACTAGAATAATTAAATGGACATTACACCTCTAGTGGACAACTTGGAGATGTTAGGAATCTTTAAGGACAAAGATAAAGAGGAGGGAGATAGTATTATAGACGCTTTAAGTACAATATTATAACTACTTAGAGAAGAGACGGCGGAAGCTAGTTGGTTAATATAGGCATAGTCTAGGATGGATCTAGTAGAACTATATAACGAGGAATAGTAACCAAGGTTATATGGTATTAAACGCGTTAACTGCGTTAAATAAAAGGGACGTTATATTTAATATAGACAACACGTACCTCATATATAAGAGAGGATTTCTTAGGAGTACGGTTGTGTATTTAAAGGACCTCAGTCCCTACCGTAGATAGTTCTCTCCTTGTAGTGAATCTCAGAATACAATTAGAGTTAATCTATTAGGCAACCACTCCACCAGTTATTATTACGTTGTTGTTTTGTTCTTACCTATATACCTAGCCCAATAATAGAACCCGCAGTAGTTCCTGCTACAAGGTTCCGTTACACTATAGGACTTAGTAATCCTCTATAAGATGTTCCTAAGCAACCCTATATAAAACCACCCTATCTTTTAGTATAAGGCCTATCTACCCTTCGCGCAGAAGGTTGAAGCCTACCTATAGTAGGAGGAAGAAGGCCCCAGCTAGCTATTAATACTCTACTAGGCTGTGCCGGCTATTGCGGACTGCCTAAAGACTATGGACGCCTGGAATGACTAGAGAGCATATAAGAACGACTAGAGATCACGCGAGCTATAGGTATTGTTTGACCGTATAGCTAAGTCCCAATAGGCGCAGTCTTTGCAGCTTTAATTGCTTACGTCCAGTAGCCTTACCTTCGGCTTAAGGTCCCTTTGGTATTTATATATCCGCGTCTAACGGTATACCTACCGACGGTATACTTACCAACGGCATACCTACTGGCGCCGCCTCTATCTGTCGCGGAATTGAGCCGGTACGCGTTGGCCTAGGTAAGCGCTGTAGCTTCCCCTTCCCCTTTGCTGGCACCGTTGTAGCTATAGCCGCAGCTGCAGTAAGGGCCCGAGTCTAAGCAGCCGCCTGTGTATCGTATGTGCCGCGCAGTAAAGTCCGTACGGGCCCTTTGGCGCGAGTGGACTGAAGGGCTTAGAGGTAATCCTTCTATAGCAGCGCTAGATTCTAAATAGGGCAGTAAATAGCGGGTAGGCCGGCAGAATAAGCTCTAGTGGTACTCCCTGCGGCTTAAGGTTATTAAGGAGATTAAGCGGGTCGCGTAGGCCCAGAGGGTTAGCAAGGAAGCGGCTATATAGTAGGTTAATTTATAGTAGGAGTAAATATAGTGCTTACTAGATTAGCTTTATAAACGGCTTTAAGCGGGTAGAAAAGCTTTAAAATAGTATATAAGGAGTCCTCTATTAAAGCCTTTGTCTATAGCCCCTTAGGTGCTTATTTTAGTATGGTATAAGTTTAGTGGGGTACTTATATAATGGCGGCGCCTGACTTAAAACGCAAATATCTTTATTAACCTATAGCCAATTCTTGCCATTCTAGTACGAGCAGAGAGCTCTTAGCCAGCTCTACGCATAGCGCTTAATTGGTGTTAAGAGCGCGGCGTTGCTGGCGATTGTAGATCGATTATAGACATAGGGTAATATCCATATACTACTAAGCGCACGGGCCTCCCGCCTGCCAAATTGTGACTTAGCTACTAATTTAGCCATACAAAACAAACCGTGGATATACTATTGATATTCCGTTCTAAGAACCTTTGTAAGACCTAACGCTTAATTTTGGCGAGACTATAGTGTTAATATTCCGTTGTCTTAGGGCCTTAAAACTTAACTCCTAGGGCGTTAATACCTAAATAATAAAGGCTTATAGGTCCTGGATGACCTAGATGTAGATACTATAGTTATATATTACCTTTCGCATCTAGACGAATGTCTGTTAATAATATTCTACGCTTTCGTTAATGGCGTAGCAGTCGGCTTAAATTAAAAGCTGATTTTAGGCTTCCTAATTAGACGTACTTAATAGTCTATTATCTGTGACGTTCTTCTATTTAATATAGAATTGTATTATCCTTCTAAACTAGAAGATTATTGTTTCCTTTATTATTCTAGTAGAACCCTTGTTTTTAAAGTAGACGGGACGATACTAGATTTATATTAAAGTCCGTATAAAAGGCAACGTCCTTAAGACGTAGGATTCCCTTACTCTTGTCTAGTTTTGTGACTTAGATAGTGACATTGCCGTAACCTAGTATAGGCACTTCTAAGCTGCCGGCGGTAATATATTTGTATTTTAGGGCTTTCCTAAAGTTATAGAAACGAGAGAGATTATTAAAGATGTGGAGAGTGGTTCCTAAGTTAAGAATAATTAATAGCTTTAATAAATGGTGTTAACTGGTATAAAACAATTCTAGGAATATCGTATTGGCTTCTCCTTTAATCTTCCTAACTATCTCCTTACTCTTATCCTGTCGTTATTAAGCTTCATTAATATTTAATTTCTTAAGCTTAAGTTATTCTACTTAGGCAGCTAAATCCTTATTATACTCTACCTTTTTATGCACCTTTTTTATGCGTATACCCTTGGCATTAAATCCCTTAGGCCTCTTGCACTTAAATAGATACCAGTAGTTAGAAAGGGTATGTCCCCTTATATTATATACTAGGCATTTTAGGTTCTTCGACTTCTTAGAAGACGTCTCTTTAGTTAAATTTATCCCTGCCCTTTTTTAACTATAAGATAGGCTGTTCCCTTTTCCCTTTTAGACTTTAGCAGTAATAGAGATATCCTCTTTAGACTCTTCTATAAAGTCTACATTAAATATACCCCCTCTAGTAGTTAAGGATGGTATAACTTTTAAGAGGTTTATGAATGCTTCCCGTAGCTCTATTGCTACTTTACGGTATTCTAATAAGTAAGCCTTTTTGGTATTATTTGCCTGCTTGGTGTATATAACAAAATAGGTTTCGCTTATAGGTCATATTGCATTTATAAGGTCCATTAGCTAGATCCTATTAGTTATCTATAAAAGACCGTACTTCTCTACTATCTTTATTATATACTCCCATCGGTTAAGCCACTGGGTAATTTTTGCCTACTTAAGTCCCTTAAGTAATTCTATATACTATAATTATACCTTCCTCATTATAAAGTTCTTTAAGGGCTTAGTGTCTTCTTTTAAACGAATTAGCCATTCTTTAACTATAAGGAAAGGGTTAAGCAGTAGCTTCTTCTAAATTAATACTATAGACGTAATCTAGGTGCGTATCTATTATAGATACTCTTCCTATTTCAGAAAGTACTTTATGTCTTAGTTATAGTATCGTCTGCTATTCTTATACGCTCTCTGTTAATTCGTTGAGAGCTATATATATAAGGTTGCATTCTCGTTAAAATCTATAACCTTTAGATAAGGTGGTTTTTCAAGTAGACCTTCTTAAGGTGCTTCTGTGGCTGGGTTAACTTGGGCCTAAATTCGTTTATTTACAAGGGCTTGTAGTTGCCAGATCCATTGCTCCCAGTCTTCTAGCTTATTAAGGATAATCGTAGTCGACGAACTCGACGTTAGTGGAGTCATTTAACTAATAGGTAAAGAAGGAATTAAGATAGTATTTTTTATTGTTAGGATCGTCCTTGTCATCAGGATCGTCCTAACGATTAAGGTGGAATCTCGTAGAATCTCGTAGAATCTTGTGGAATTTCGTGGAAGGTTCGTGTCAGAATCGTCCTATAACACTTAAGGTAGGATTTCTGTCAGAGTCTACGTCCTTAACGATAAGGTGTCAGAGTCTGACAATAAGGTAGAATTTCCTTAAATAATTAAGTAATAGCTGAATAGCTTCTTGAGTTGGCGGACCGGGCTTATAACTATCACAAAGTGTATATCCCTTAATACGTTAACTTGGGCACCTATGTTATTAATAAGAGGCTACTAATTAGATCAATACCTGTGCTTAGGAATACAAAGCTTTTGATTTCATAGCGAATTGATATAGGCTTGCTTTTTAGAGTTTAGTCGCTCGATATAAAGTCTTCAGCAGCCGTCTTTCCTGCAGAACAGCATTTTGCAGATACTGCAGCTAAAATAAGACCTTGAAGGACGCTGCCGCCTAAATATACGCGTTGTTCTGGTTCTGGTGTTCGCGCACGGGCCTTCTCCTCTGGGTGCCCTAACGTGTTAAGGGACAGAGCAGTTTATTAATGATCTTAACTTGATTGTTTATTAATGTGTCTCCTAGGGGCCCTAGGGCTTCAAGCTACAAAGAGATTTTATAATGCACGTGCACCGTGTACGTGACCTATACCTTTAGAGAATATAAATTATCTAACAAGAGCTTGCTCTTAGCGCGTTAGGCAAGTAGACCCTAGAACTAGCTTTTCTACTTACAGTTTTAATATAAATAGTTAATTAGCCTTGTTTTGTATAGAGAAGGTATCTAAAGACTAGTCCTTTTAGGCTGTAATTAGGACTAGCTTCCTTTCTTATAGCTACTTTTTTTTACTTCTAGTAGAAGTAAAACTCCTACTAGAAGGAAAAGGGGTAGAAGATAGTAATAATAAAGAGGGTAGAGAGGACGAAGAAGGGAGGTCCCTTTTTAGTTTCTCTGCGTAAATTTCCTTAGTAGGAGCTACCTCCTTATGGAGAGCCCTTACTTCTTCTACTAGTCCTTTTAGGACATTGTTTACCTTTTCTTTTCCTTATATAAAGAGATTTTCTTCTACCAGATTACTCCGTATACAGGTTTGCCAATCATTTAATTCAATTCAATTGACGCCTTAAGTTGGTTGAATTGAAAGCTTTATAAGCAGAGGGCTCAATTGATTGAATTAATTAAATCAATATTGCAACGGTTGCAACTGAATTCAACCGGTATAGTAGTTAGTAACTATCATAAGTCTTGGCATGGTATTAATGCAGGAGGACCTAGCAACGCCTAGATCGTTTTCTACCGGCGTTCCTTTCGCCCCTACCCTCAATATAGGCCTGTCGCGAGTCTTGGCATAATGTTGAGTTACCTTCCTACTGTGTATGTCCTGTTCTTTCCTTCTGTGGGCGCTTCAACTGCCCATCTACTATATTAATTATGCCTTCCTTGTCCCACGATCCTACTGCCATTGAAGCTCCAATTATATTAGGTCGTAGTCGTGCGCGATTAGTAGTAAGGAGCAAGCCCGTGAGGCTGAATATACATTCGGGGTCTGACGACATTGGCGGAATCGTTAGTAAATTAAGAGCCGTGCGAGCGAGTCGTTAGTATCGAGTTCCTTTCAGTTTAGCTTGCCAATAAGCAATCGGGTTGGTACAGTGAACGTCCTTAGGGTGACCTGCTCGTACAAGCCAATCGTTATACTTATCGCGATTGTTTGTAGATGACGTCTGAGCAAAGCCGCCGCCGATATAATGGTGTAAATAACGGGTAATGCTCGGATAAGCTTTTTTTAGTAAGGAACACTAAACAAAAATAAGGTTTAGGGCATTACTGTATGTAAACTTTAGTATATTTCTATATAATATCAAAGCTTTAATATTTTTTAATTAACTCAATTCAATCAGGACCTCTAGATTGAATGCGTTACCAAGCCCGCGCTCTTAGTTAATTAAATTAATTAAGTCTTGGCATTCAATTCAATTTAATATCAAAGCCTCGTTGAATAATTGGCAAGTCTGTATGTATATAGTCCCAGTGTGGTTTTAGATAATGCGAATAAGCGAGCATAAAATATCCTTTATCTAATAGAAAATGCATAAAATATCACAATCGATAAGGATAAAAGTGCCTTATATGGGGCTTTTCTACCCCAACCAAGCAGAATAGGACAGAATTCTGCAGAATTTGGCAGATATTCATGAAACTCTGCGTATAGAGGCTCTGCACGAAGCTTTGCACGAAGCTTTGCATGGGGCTTTATAGAGGCTCTGCAGGAAGCTTTGTATAAAGCTCTGCACGAAGCTCTGCGGAGGCTCTGCACGAAGCTCTACATAAAGCTTTTATATAGAGCCTCCGCAGTAGAGCCGTCGTACGCAGAACCGTCGTACGCAGAGCTGTCGTGCAGAGCTTTTATATATAGAGCTTCGTGCAGAGCCTCCGTACGCAGAGCTTTGTGTAGAGTCTCCGTACACGGAGCTTCGTGCAGAGCTTTTGCGCAGAGCTTCGTGCAGCGCTTCCGTAGAGCTTCGTGCAGAGCTTTACGCAGAGCTTCGTGCAGAGCTTCGTGCGGAGCCTCTATATACAGAGCTTCCATGCGCAAAGCCAGATGTAGAGCTATATATAGAGCCACCTACTAAAATTTAAAAGAAAAGGATAATATAACTTTATTTACTGGGTTTAAATTAGTTATTTTTATATAATAATAAAGAAGAAGGCGACTGAAAAATTATTTGGGGTATGCTAAGACTTATCGCGATAATATGCAATAGATATCCTTATCGCGATAAGGATATCTATTCCGTCTTATCGCGATAAGGTTTATCTAAAACCACACTATATAGTCCTCTAGCTTTTTAACTTGTTCTTTTATTTCCTCTTTTTCTAACCCTCTATAGGCCTAGGTTAGGCTTTTTAGAGCTTTTTATAGGTATTGATTTAGAGAAAGAGAAGAAGGGGGTATATTAGCTATAATAGGCCTAAAATCTATTCCCTTACTTATGTTAGCGACTCAGTCAATCGAGGCACGAGCACGGCGAGACGGTCGCGCAAGCCTGTACGATTAGATTGTCTATAAACGAGGATCCAAAGCTAGAGAAAAGAAAGGGGAAGAATGGAAGCATCGCTCTAAGTTATATACAATCCTCTAGTTACGTGACGGTAACTTGCCATTATGTAATGGCAAGTTGCGGCAATCTAATGGCAATTTGCCAGTACCGTAACATTACCCCCCCCCTCCAAAAAAAAGCCTCCCCTTAGGCTTTGTACGTCCGTATTACGCCTATAGGGTATTCTTATTCTTATATTCTATAGGCAATCTATTATCCTTACTATACTAGCATTCCATCTATTTATTTAAGTACTTTAGCGATCTAGGTTTATTAGGGTAATAGTTATAGAACTCTTATAACTTATAGGGGCTGCCTATAAAATTTCATATAAGGTACCAGGTAGGGTCTAGATTATATCCTTTCCAACTTATACGGTACTTCAGTATTCCCCTAATAAGTTTATAGGCTAGTATTTCTTTAATTTCCTATTTATTATTACTATCAACTTAAATTAGTAGGGGTGGTCTATTCTTTTATCTAGGCAATAAGTTATTTATAGCTTTCCGTAGTTTATCTAGTAAGAAAATAAGGTGGACCTTAATTAAATCTGGCAGCTTTACTTTATATAACTTACCTCTCTTCTTAAGGACCTTATACGGTCCTGCTATCTAATAGTCTAGCTTATAGCTAGGCCGTTCTGTCTTTTAGTTCTTTATTATAACCTAGACCTTATTACCTACAGTAAAGTCAGGCTTACGCCTACACTTATTTACCTGCCATTCTATTAATTTCTAGGCCTTTTTTAGGTTTGTACGGGCTATTTTCTAGGCTTCTTCTAAGCGTCTAGCGTAATGCCATGCTTCCCTATAAGATAGTCTTTTATATACAGTCTGTGGGCCTTCTAGTCTTTCCTAGTTAAAGCTTATATAGGGTAAATACCCTATTTCCAGCTAGATAGGTATAAATCCTATAGAGTTATAGGGTAGAGTAGCCTAGGCGTAGTCTATTAAAGGTAGTAATTCAGCCTAATTATCTTAAAAATGGTTAATAAAGGGTTAAAGTCTTTAGTCTAAATACTAGTTTATAATCTCCGTCTGGCCATTTATCTGGGGGTAATATGCTATAGAAAGCTTTAGCTTAATGCCTAGGATCTAGGTAAACTTGTTCTAGAAAGCTGATATAAACTATAGCTTATAATTAGATATAATAGTATCTAGTAGTCCATAAATTTAGTAGATATAGTGGACATATAGTTAGGCGGCCTCTTTAGCATTAATATTCTTATAATAAGGGATTAAAAACGGGCGCTTGCTAAAGCAATTAACTATAACTATAGCCATATTATATCCATTACAGTCTATAAGTAACTTATAGAAATCTATAGAGATATGCTACTAGAGGCGCTCTAGTATTGGGAGTAGTTTTAATAGTCCTAGGGTTTTATCTTATGGAATTATAAATCTACAGTAGTTATTACAGTTCTGTATATAGCAGTTAATATCTATAACTATTTTAGGCTAGTAGTATTAATTGCCAATAATCTTATAGGTCTTAATTTTTCTAGGATAGGCTGTAAAGACCTAGGTATAAGCTTCGGTAATAAGCTAGGTCTATAAGTCCTGTTCCTTAGCTACTACTAGCCATTCTTAGTACTTAAGGAGTCCGTTTTTAAGGGACTATAGGCTTATAGCGTCCTTTATCCTTTTACGGTACTTCTATAGAGAAGGGGCCGTACAGTTTGCCTACAGCAGTTTATTAATAAGGTTAAATTCTATAGGGTTAATAAGGCACATCTTAGTCTTTATAGGGTCCATATTTAGTTCTGCCTATATCTAGGGGTTAAGGTACTCTAGTCTTAGCAGTGTCTAGGTCTATAGTAAGATTTTTACAGTTATCTAGTTATCTATATCCTGTTTACACCTTATAAGGGCGTCCGCGCGGTTAGTAGCGCCTAGCCTATATATAATTAGGAAGTGGAACTAAGATAGAATATCCGCCTAGTGCGCCTGCTATGCCGTAAGGGCTTTAGTTGTTATAAAGTATTCTAAGGCCTTATAATCTAAGACTACCTAAATAGGTTTAGGGGTCTCCTCTAGCTATACGCGCTAGTACTAAAGGCTAGAAATAATAGCCAGCATCTCTTTATTATAGATATGGTAGTTTAGCTTAGTGTCTATTATAGTCTTTAAATAGTATACAATGGAGTGCCATTCTTTATCTAGCTGTTTCTGGGAATAGATGGTAGCTATTACACTATCTAAAGTATCTGTTTCTAATATTAAGGGCTATTTTAGGTAGAAATAGGCTAGTAGCGGAGCAGAGACTAGCCGCTTTTTAAGTTTGTTAAAGGCCTTTTTATATACAGCATTAAAATAGAAAGGTTAGTTCTTTCTAGTAAGGTGGTTAAGAGGCTAAGTAGTCTTGTTATAGTCTTTAATAAAGCGTTAGTAGAAGTTAGAGAAACCTAGGAATAATTATACCCCTTTTACGGTCCTTAGGAGTTCCCACTAATTAATTACAGTCATTTTTTCTAGGTCTGCCTTAATTCCGTCTATACTAATAATAAACCCTAGGTACTTAGTGCGCTTAACACTAAATTCTAACTTCTTAATATTGGCCTAAAGACCCGCTTCGTGGAGCCGTTATAGGATGTCCGTATTACTTCCGGTGATACGTATCGCTATTGCAATAGTATGGGGTGGTAACTGATTTTGATTGATGCTTATTGATTCTCCTATTCTATAGGTAGAATTTGGTGGATTTCCTAAGCTCGCTTAGCTCATGTAACTAACCCAATTAGTTACAGACAACCTTGTTCAGACACTGGGAGTATTTAGTTTTTAACAGTGCTTAAGCACGCCTCCTGCCGAATTCTGCCATATTCCACTAAATTCCATTAAGTTTTACCAAATTCCGCTATATTCCACCAAATTCCATTAAGTTCTGCCAAATTCTGCCATATTCTACTTAAATTCTACCAAATTCTGCCAGGTGGTTAAAGTGACCAATCACGATTTTCTATGCCCGGTATAGAAAATCGCCATTAGCTCGCTTGCCACTAGCGCCTTAGCTGCTAGCTCAACATCTTTGCATTCTCTGTTCCTACTTTAACATCTTCTCTCTCTACCTACTCAGTAACCTATAGCTTAATTATATTTATATTAATTAGGTCTTTTAACGCCTGGCAAGGCTTTAATTTTGTTATAGTGTCTATAGGGTTACTGCCTCCGTTAATCCATTTAATCTCTACTATTTCTCTTCTCTTGTACAATTATTGTAAACATATTAGGTTAACCATAAGTTGTTTCTCTTATGTTGTCCCGAGTTTAACTAAGCAGTTATATAGAGATTTTAAATTGGTACAAAGGATAAGCGGTAGTTGTTTAAGTTATAGGATCTTCTTAATAGTTGCTTTAATTGCAGCTCCGGTGTCAAATCTATAGGCCATTCTATATAATTTAGATGCTAAGACACTTTGTGTAACCCGCTTATATTTAATAGATAACTAGTAGAGGATATTAGCCTTATTGTTTTTGTCCGCGAGTATAATAACAAAGCCAATTTAGGATAAGAGGTCATAGTTATTAGTAAAAGATGAGTCGGTAAAGATTATTAATCTTAGGGAGTCCTTACTGGTATCAAGTTATATAAAACAGAGCCCTCTTAAGGGGTTATCAATCTGCCACTATAGCCGCTTATTAAGCTGCTTCGCATGCTCCTCTTTTGGATTAACGACTTATGCTATAAATAAGAGGTTAAAGGCAGCTTCTGGTTGGCAGACTGTGGCAATATAGGCTCCTCTTACTCTCTAAGCAATATATTGGTCCTTTAGTGTAACTGCCTTATAGGCTTCCCCTCTAGAGCTAGTTAGGTCTATAACCTTTATAGTAACCAACCTTAGGTTCTAGTATTGACGTTTCTGGGTAAGGGCTATTAAGTCCTTTTCTTGCCTAATATAGCCTCCATTAAACTTAATTGGGGTATTTAGTGTAAGCTTCTCTCTTTCTTTTATTAGGAACTTTGCCTCCTAAAGCCTAGCTTCTTTGGCCTCCGTAAAGGTTTTATCAGCAAGGAATAGTATATTATTGGTCTGCAATCCTATAATTCTAAAGCCGTTGTTGGTTGTATATAATAAGCAGGGGTTATATATTAACTGGTTTATCTATAGCTTGTTAAGGTAGTGACGGTAGTATATATTAAACCAATAGTTACCAGCTTCTGGGACACTGTAGAGTGGTTTAATAACTCTTAGAATTAATCCGTTCTTTAGTCCAAGTTTAAGTGGTAGGCGTATAAAGAAGTCTCTATTTAGGTGGGTACTGGACTATATATAAGCTTATAAGATGTCGCGTAGGTATAAAGAAGCTAGTCTTCTTTTGTTTTCTTATAGGGTTGCCATAAGTGCTAGGATAATTCTTTGGCTAATATATTAGATGGTTAGTAATTGTATTAAGACCAGATTTTTGCCATAGTTATTATAGGCTTATATAACTAGTCTAAACTTCTTAAAGGCCTTGTTTGTTCCAGCGTTCTTAATCTTGTTAATAAATTGGGAGTTAAAGATTCTAACTCCTTCTAGGACGTCTGCTATATTAATAAACTTAAAGACACCTTTCTTAAGTAAACCATTTATCTCCTTGCGTTAAGACTCTGTAAATGACGGTAAGGTATGCTTAAAGGTTATAGTATCAGATTTCGTCAGGCTGTTGTTAATAAATATTAATATATCTATAATGTTTTGCTGGGACTTTATCGGCGATTATTGTATCCGTTTTAATCTTTAGGAGGGTGCACTAGCTGCTAGTTCCTTAGTTGGTTCCTTAGTTGGTTTCTTAGTTAATTCCTCCTCTAGTTCCTCGTTGGGTTCTTCTGGTTTAGGTTATAGGTATGGCTTCACTGCTATAGTCCTGAAATTAGTAGGTCCACTAGGGAGCTATATCTTATATATCTCTCCGTTAATTCCAAGTAACTTAAATAGGCTAGTCTATCTACCGCTCTGTCTGGTATTGCCTTTACGCTATATAAGTACTTCTAAGTTAAGGGGGAGGTTGTAAATTGTGGTGACAGATAGGCCGTTTTGTTAGTTTAGTGCATTATTAACTTGCTTCTTTGCCCTAATCCTTGTAATCTCCTCTATTGCCTTCTTTATAGCTGCTGCTCGCTATGTAATAGAGGGTGCTGGTAGGTCAAGTTTGCTTATTTGAGGATAGGCGCTAAAGACAAGTGGTGTTAGGACTAGGCCGTCTGGGACAGCTGTGTTATTGGCGGCTTTTACTACTATTTATAAAGCTAGTTCTTTAGTTATTCCTGAGTCCTATAGTTCCTCTATAATTATCTAGTATACTTAGCATAGTATTAAATAAGCTCTTTCTACCATTCTAATAGACCAGTAAGCTTCCACTAGGACGCTCTTAGTTAATATAGCCATTGCCATAGTATGCTGTTAAAACTCCTTGCTTATAAAGTTCTTCCCAGCGTTATAGGTAATGTAGTTAGGTAGTTTAATATAGGTGTTAATCTAGCATAGTTGTAGGATATCCTATGTATGTTTTGCGGAGATGTTGCATAGCTATCTTACGGCTTAAAATCTGGTAGCTTTATTAATTACGTAGAGAATAGGACTCCCGTTAATATATATAATATTAATAAAAATGGAATAGTTAAAATCGGAATCTTAGTCTTCTTATAGTGTGAACTTAAACTATTTAGGAGATTTGCTGTGTTTCTGGTAGTGGGAATAGTACTTAGTAAGATAGTTAATGACTTGCTTATTAATGTTATTGTGGCCAGAGCGTTTTAATACTTTATATAGCTTGTCTACTAATAGGTATCTAAAGCAATAGTGGAGTTAGCAGAGTTTAGTAGTGGTTAGGTAGTAAGGGTTTTAATTAAATAAGTAGGTTATAAATAACTGCAGTAACTCTTCCCATAATAAGAAGGGGTGACTAAATTGGCAAACTACTGGCACTAATTTTGTTAGGGTAACTAGGTGTCGGAATATATGGATAGAGGTTATATGGTCATTCGTGTCTCTAATTAGTCATTATAAGGATGACTAATTAGAGACACAAATGACCACATAACCTCTGTCCATATATTCCGACACTAGGATATTCTTAAGGTTATTATAATAGACCTTTAGTATATCTATATCTGCAAGACATAGTAGGTGTCAGATAATCTGTATTCTCTAAAGGCGTGGGTCACGTGCACGAGTCACGTGCACGAAGACACGTCACTAAAGACACGTCAGATCAAGGTCAAAAAGACACGATACAAGATCATCAATCTATCAACCTATTTTTCATTAATGAACTCATCTATTTGAACTTCGTGACAGTTATAAGCCCGGTCCGCCGACTTAAGAAGCTATTCAGCCATTACTTAATTATTTAAAGAAATTCTACCTTATTGTTAGACTCTGACACCTTATTGTCAGGACGCAGACTCTGACAGAAATCCTACCTCGAGTGTTATAGGACGATTCTAACACGAACCTTCCACGAGATTCCACGAGATTCCACGAGATTCTATAAGAAATCCTACCTTAATCATCATAGGACGACCCTGATGACAAGGACGATCCTAACAATAAAAATACCATCTCAAATCCTCCTTTGCCTATTAGTTAAAATAACTCCACCAATATCAAGTTCGTCGACCATAATCATCCTTAATAAACCAGAAGACTGGGAGTAATAGATCTGGCAACTACAAGCCCTTATAGATTAGCAAATTTGGGCCCACGTTAACCCAGCTACAGAAGCACTTTAAGAAGGTCTATTTGAAAAACCACCTCTTCTAAAGGTTACAGATTTTAATAAAAATGCAACCTTATATATATAGCTCTTAACGAATTAACAGAAAGCGTACAAGAATAGTAGACAATACTACAACCAGGACATAAAGTATTTCCTTAGATAGGAAGATTGTCTTTAATAGATTTATACCTAGATTACATCCACAGTATTAATTTAGAAGAAGCTACTACTTAACCCTTCCTTAATAGTTAAAGAGTGGCTATCTTGGCTAAAGGAGAACACAGAACCTACCTTATTATTTATTAGGAAGAAGGTACAATACCAGTACACGGAAGCCCTTAAGGGGTTTAAACAGTTATTAAAATTAAACTAGTGGCTAGATTAATGGGAACACGTAATATCCCTAGGAGAGAAGTATAAGATCCCTTAAATGTCCAATAGAATCTGGCTACAAGATTTAGCAGAAGTTATTTAACCATTCAGCAACACCTACTATGTGAAGTACACTACCGAGTTAAATGACCCTTAGAAGTTGAGATCTTCCGAATACCGTAGAGTAGCAAAGGAGCTATAAGAAGGACTTAGAATACCCTTAAAGAAAGCCAATGCTACTATAAAAGGAAGTACCTTTAATGCAGACTTCGCAGAGCAAGCTATAATAGATCACTCTAATACTACTAAAGGTCCAGGGAAAGGAACCTCAGCACGTACTAGACGCTTAAAGAGAGCCAGGTCACTAGTAGACAAGGAGACGTCCCGCAAGAAGCTACTACCCGTGTACTTGGCGTGCAAGAAACGAGGACATTCCCTTTAAGATTGTTGGTATTTATTTAAAGACAAGAGACCCGAAGGAGTTACAATCAGAGATGCTCGCATTAAAAGGGTACTAAAGAAGGTAGAAAAGAATAAGAATCTCGCTAACTAAGTTATGAAGATCAGACTTAAAGAATAGGAAGACGAGGCTTAATAACGATAGGACAAGAGCTAGGAAGTTAAGATTAAGGGAGAAGCTAATACAATATTCCTAGAATTGTATTATATAGGTTAAATCCATCTACTAAAGCTATTAACTATTCTTGACTTAGGAACCACTCTATATATCTTTAATAATCTCTCTTATTTTTATAACTTTAGGAAAGCTTTAAGACACAAATACGTTACCGCTGGCAGCTTAGAAGTGCCTATACTAGGTTACAGCGATGTTACTATCTAAGTCACAAAACCAGACAAGAGCAAGGGAATCCTATGTCTTAAGGACGTTGCCTTCTATATAGACTTTAATACGAATCTAGTGTCATTCCATCTATTTTAAAAGCGAGGGTACTTCTAGGATAATAAAGAAAACAACAATCTTCTAGTTTGGAAGAATGATACAATCCTATATTAAATAGAAGAACGTCATGGATAATAGACTATTAAATACGTCCGACCAGGAAGTCTATTAGCGTTTAATATAAGCCGACTGCTACGCCGCCAATAGAAGCGCAGAGCATTGTTAAGAGATATTCGCCTAGATGCGAAAGGTAATGTATAACTATGGCATCTACGTCTAGGTTATCCAGGACCTATAAGCCTTTATTATTTAGGTATTAACGCCCTAGGAGTTAAGCTTTAAGGCCCTAAGACAACAGAATGTTAACACTGCAGTCTTGCTAAAATTAAGTGTTAGGTCTTATAAAGGTTCTTAAAACAGAATATTAATAAACCTTATCTTAACCTCTATATTAACTAGACTAACCTTAAGGAAGCACATGCCGGATTTATACGAGTTATGTTTATCTATAACACTTTCTTAGGAAGAACCTTCCCGTATTTTATAACAACGCATAGCGAAGAGAAGGAGACACTATAAGTGCTTAAAGATTTCATCCAATAGATTCGTCTGAGGTATAACCTTAAAGTTAACACTATTAGATTAGACAACGAGCTAGGGAGAAGGAGAACCCTTAAATGGCTATAGACCTAAGGGATTACCTTTAAGCCTTTAGCGCTACATACCCAAGCATAGAATGGTACCGCCGAACGCTTAGGGGGTGTAATCATTGAGAAAGGACGTGTAATAAGAATTGCTGCCAATCTACTACATGACCTATGGAACGAGATAGTTAACTATACAGTCTACCTTTGAGATTAAACGCCACGGGAAAGTAATGGATGGAAATTGCTATATAAAAGGTTCCATACCTACCTAGTAAATGGAAGATTAAGAAAACCATAATTAGCGCACCTAAAAGCCTATGGCTGTAGGGCGTACGCAATGACGTTAAATGCCTAGCTAAAAAAGAAAAGACTAAGTAAGCTAGATCTATAAGCCCATATTAGCTACCTTGTTAGCTATGACTTTACCAATATCTACAGGATCTGGATCCTATATAAAGGTATCATTATCTCTATTAGGGATATCATCTTTGACGAAAAGATATTCTTTAACGGCAAGTAAATGGACATCTTAAAGGATCTACACACCGAATTAGATACGCTAATTAAGAAGATTTAACTCCCTAAGACCTTAACCAAGAACGAGGTTCTTCTAGAAGATAATAACGAAGTATTTAAACCGTCAATTTAAGAGGAAGACGATAACGTCAATAAGCCAATTTAAACCTTTAATGAGTTAGCAGATCTTGAGCTTATAAGAGCTCTTAAAGACGCGTATTATACGCCACCTCTAATAGAAGAAGACGAAGAATCTCTATATACCTTTCACATCGAGTATTCTACGAAGTTAGATACTGATTAGGACACTGTTAACCAAGTAGGAGATAGGTTTTATACTTAGGGGGTGTTTAATAACTTAGTTAAAGACTCGTTTAAGGAAGCCGGCGATAATAGGTTTAAAGACTTTGTTACTAAAAGGATTACCTTAACCTATTAAGGCGCCTTTATAATAGGAAGGAAGTTTAACCTTAATAGTTAACTTAATGATAGTAAGCTGAAATTAGGTAGAACACGTAATATTAGATTATATAGGAAGAACTTACCTCCGCTACCTCAGTTAATTAAGGACCTTAATACATACCCTCTTTAAGATTAGTTTTAAGAGGCTTAATAAGCTCACCTCTAATCCCATTATTAAATGAGGTCGTTTTAAGAAACAGATAAGAAGCATATAAAGGGATAGTAGGTCCTTAGCTCAATATAGGTATTCGTCTATAAGATGGACAAGCACGGATTTCTCCAGAAATGTAAGGCATGCTTAGTTATATATAGAAATCAACAGGCTCTAGGAGACCTACCTATAAGAGCTACTATATTAGCCAGTACAACCTTCTAAACCCTTATGGCGATTACCGCAAAATTCAACCTAGAGACGACATAGATAGATGCAGTTAATGCGTTTATCTATTGCGATCTTAATAAGGTCGTCTATATAAAGCTACTACTAGGGTTTAATAAAGGAAAGACAGACAAAGTACTGCGCTTAAGAAAAGCCCTATACAGACTACAACGATTACTACTATTATGGCAGAAGAATCTCACGAGCTTGTTAAACAAATTGGGTTTTAAAGAGGTACCTTAGAAGCCGTATATTATGCTAAAAGGTGGAATAGTCGTCTTCTTCTATGTTGACGATATTGTCTTCTGCTACCAAAAGACAGATGAGAAGAAAGCTTAAGAAGTAATTAAGGAGCTAAGTAAGGAATACTAGATAAGTACCCTTGGCGGGCTAAAATAGTTCCTAGGAATCCACGTGCTATATAATTATAGCCAGAGGCTTCTATAGCTATCCCAGGAAGCCTATATTAAGAAGATAGCTAACTAGTATAAGATAGATCTTAGAGGGCGTCTTCCAGATACTCCTATAGCAGAATCAGAACTCCTCCCTACTAATCACCGTATAATCCATCCGACGCGTCCGTCCCCTAATATAAACCTATTAGTCCGTTCTATATCCCTACCAGCCTCTACAATACTATATCAGAGAAAATTGGGTTTAGTACTCTATGTAGCCACTATAACGCGTCTAGATATTGCTTTTGCAGTATCAAGGCTAATAAGGTTTAATTAGGACCTAAGCCAAGAGCATTATTAAGCGGCAGATAGAGTCATCTAATACCTATATAGCACGAGAAGCAGAGCAATCTGCTATAGAGGAGATGAGGAAGGAATAAACAGTAGAGGGAGAGACAAAGGAATACGCGATAAAGGACGAGATAACGGAAGAGACGGTAGAGGTAAAGCGCAATTATTTATCTGTGCCAGTAATGCATTATTCACGGACAACTCCGTTAATAGAAAGAGCTTATAAGGATATATTATAAAGCTATTTAGGGGGCCGATTGCCTAGAGAGCAAATAAGTAGGGTACGGTAACGACGTTAAGTATAGAAGCCGAGTTATTAGCCCTATTACAGATAGTAAAGGAAGCTATCTTTATTAGTAGGCTGTTTAAAGCAATAACGTTACGCCTAAACGAGCCCTTGATTATTAAATGCGATAATATATAGACGCTCCAACTAATTATAGAAGACACGGTAAAGCTGATCACGAAGCTCCGACACGTTAATATCTATTGACACTGGCTACGTTAGGAATACGCAATAAGACGAGTACAATTTTAATAGACAGTGATGAAGGAGATGATCGCCAATGGACTTACAAAGGCCCTGCCCAAGTAGAGGTTTTAAAGCTTTGTTAATATAATTAGGATAGTGGATATTAAGGAGCAGCTGGATAAGGAGAAGTAACTAGAGGACCTAAGGGACACTATTAGAGCAAGATGGAAGGATTTAGATGAGATTACGGTTCAATTAACTTATTGACGGACACGAGAAGGTGGCTAGCTTTGACCTCAAAGAGCTTAAAGCTAAGGGGGTGTGTTAGATAATCTGTATTCTCTAAAGGCGTGGGTCACGTGCACGAGTTACGTGCACGAAGACACGTCAGATTAAGGTCAAAAAGACACGATACAAGATCATCAATCTATTAACCCATTTTTCATCAATGAACTCATCTATTTGAACTTCGTGATAGTAGGAAGGGTATATCGGCCTTTATAATATAAAACTTAACATTACCAACTGGTGTATTAACTGTAATGGAGCTAATGGAAGGGGTAGAGCCGATACTAAACTGGACGTTAATAGCGTTAGCCTTTAAGGTGTTAATAATAGTATTATAGGTCTTCCTATATATAAGGTATTATCTATAACCTACTGTTAATCTCTTTAAAGCTTTAGTGTTAATCATTACTCCATAGAACTCGTTGGGTGTATATTAGCTGGTAGCAACGTAGGCAAATAGGTCTAAATCGTTGTGGTAAGCAGTTAGGTTGGTGCCGGTAATTATATAGGTAAAGGATTAGTCTACTAAGTCAGTTATAGTATTAATGGCTCCTTCGTGCTGTATTATTTTGAAAAAGGTAAGGAATAGTTTAGTCTGTTTTTAGGCTGGAGATGCTAATAGTAACTTAATATTAATTATAAGAGCTTCTATTACCTTGTTAATAGATTCTAAGTTAAGTTTATTACCATTGTCATCTGTTCCCTTATACTTAGTAATGTACTATTAAGCATGTCTATTAAAGCGGCGGTTAAATCTATCCTTAAACTTCTTCTTTAATTTATTATATTCTTCTCTAGAGTATTTAGATAACTAATAACCTTCTTTATTACAGACAAAGCAGCGCTTCTTTAGTAATGCATATTAGCCGGATAAAAATAATTGTGTTCTATAAGGTGATTAAGGGTATTATCTATAGTAGTGGCGGTTAGTAAAGAAGGCTTAGGGGTTCTTACTGTTTAACTTTTTAAATATTATAATGGGGGATTGTAAGTTATTAATTAGGTCAGTTAAGTTGTTAAAAGGTTTAAAGTAGGCATATTAACACGCTGGTAACTCCTAGTAGGCATTAATAAGCTTATTATAAAGGAACTTGTCTATATATAAATCTGGGTTAAGACTATACTAGAGGTGTCTTAGTTCTTTAATAAGTAACTATAGGTAATCTAAGGTCAATTTTCCAACATTCTCGCTCTTGCCTATTATGGACTTTAGAGTTATTAAGTTCCATTATCCTAATATACCGCGTCTGTATTTAGGTCCCTTAAAGTAATTATATATAGCGTTATAGATTTGGTTAAACAAAAGGGTTAGGGTAACGTTTTTAAAGTTGGTATAGTAGTGGTTAAGTGCTAGACTACGTAGCATTATAGGGTAGGCTTTAACCTTGGCTTCTTAGGGTATATCAGCTCTGCTATAGAGGTTATAGAAGATGGTAAGTTTAAAGTTAAAGTTGTTATCTTCTCCGCTGTACTTATTGTCTTCTATATATATCTTCGCAAGGTTTATTAACTCCTTGCCAAAACCCTAGGTTTAACTCTGTCCCCTAGGTGGTTCTAGTTATAGGGTTAAGTTAATATAATTAGGTTCCCGTTGTAGGGGTAGTATAGGGGTAGGTTGGGATGCAGTGGGTAGTATTGTAAGTAGGGTAGGGTTTGTAATTGGTGAGGTTAAGATTGGGGTTTAGGTGGTGCTAGTGCTAGCAAAGTTATTCTTAAGAAGGTAGTCGATTTGTCCTAAATTAAACTTCCCTCTAGTTGCCATGTGCTCCCTAATCTTAAGCTTAGTCTATTCTATAGGATCTTCTTCTTATAAGGTGTTGAAGAGGGCTTCTAGTATTATGGTATTTCTATGCTTTTTAATCCATACGCCATAAACTTAGAGGAATTGTTGGAGGTTACAAACAGTAATCTAGTTATAGTCTCTAAAGGTCTATACTGTAAAGGTACTAAAGTCTTCGCGGTAGGTTTCCCATAGGTTATCATCCTTAAGCTAATATGCTTTGTACTTAAGGAGCTTAAATTCTATAAATTCTTTAATCTCCTTCTTATCATTATTAAGATAGTTAAAGAGTACGTTATTTATATACCGTTAGTATATAGCTAGTCCGTTAGTTAGTCTAAAAGGTAGTACTTTATATTTATATAATCTATAGCAGGTCTAAAATATAGCAAGATCCTTAGATCTAGGGTCCATTTTAATCCGGTAAAAGGCCTAGCGGATATTAAGCTTTATAAAACTCTTAGCCTTATTTATACAGGCTAGGGTTTCTTTAAGTAAGGGCAGTAGATATTAGTCTTTATAGGTAATATAGTTTAGTTTATGGAAATTAATATAAAAACAGAGTCCACTATTAGGCTTTTTTATAAAGAGAATAGAGGAGGTAAAGGGTACTTAGCTAGGCTTAATAAAGCCCTTATTAAGGTTGTTAATAAGGTATTACTTAGTAGCCTATAGCTTATTAGTAGATTGCTAGCAAAGGGGGCTATAGCTAAGGGTGTTTTCTTTATCTGGCTTAACCTTAACCTTATAGTTGTATAGTTAGTAAGGTAAGAGTATATTAGATACTGCCTTAGAGAATACATCCTTAAATTCCCAGTATTAGTGGTAGTTTTATTCTATTAGCTCCTTGTCTATAAGCTTACTTTCCCTACTAAGCTAGTTACAGGCTAGGGCTTCCTTATCTTTAATTATCCAGTCAATTTTATATAGGCTAGTTATAAAGGCAACGGTATTAGGCCGTTTTAAGTTCTGGTAGAACCCTATAGCACTAATACAGCAGATATTAACTAGTAGGAGGTTTATAGGTTTCCTTATAGACATTTTATAAACCGTATTTTATAGTTAAGAGCCTATAACCCTTCTTAGCTCCTATTCTATCTTCTATAAATTATCTTTTTAGTCTATTTATTTAATATAGCGTCTAACATTCCTTGCTGTTCTTTATAGCTGTATAGGGCTTAGTCTATTTAGCTTATTACTAGCTTCCTAGGTCCTTAGTATTAGCGGTATAATATTAGTAGTTTAGAAGCGTTGTAGTATACAGATCTATTACGGATTAAGCTATATATCTTTCTTAAAGGCCTAGTCTCTGTATATAGTGTTAGCCTAGTAAATAGTGTCTATCTATAGCCGCGTAAGGTTTTTTATTATAATGCTGATTTCTTTTATAAAGGAAGGGGTAGGGGGTAGGGTTTTAGGCTAGATAAGCCGCCTACTCCGTATATTAAGCTATAAGCCTAAATAGACTAGCCATTTAATTTTTAAAATTATATTATAGCTTCCTAGGTCCATAATGAGCAAGGGGATATTATATTACCTTTATTTATTTGACTTTCGCGATTTATTTAACTTGGCTTATTAGGATCTAGACATCTTTAGCTCTTTGGACTTGTTGCACTAGATAGGTAATAAAGGTAATTGCTAATATACCTATTATAAGTTTCTATTTACCGCTTATAGAACTAAAGAATATTTTGCTTAATCTAATACTAGCTCTATAGGACCTTTATGCTTCTTATTTATTGCTATCTAACGGCGGCAATAAAAGCCTTTTTATTAATTTATTAAGACTTAATTTAGCGGTCGGTTCTGATGACTTTGATATTAAGCGGTTCCTGCCTCTTCTAAATGTAATCCTCCGTATTAAACCTAACGAGGTTATTTGGGAAAAGGTATATGCTACTATTATAGAGTCTACCCTCCTGTCCCAACCGCTGCCACTTTATATTTAAACCTCGTACCTATATAATATAAGCAGCTTTACTAACTTGTCTGAATATAGGGAATACGTGGATTATGTTCTAAAGGAGGAGCTAGGCCCTCTTTATATGGGGATTCCTAGCTTATATAAAGCATTCTTTAGGGGAGTGAAAGGTCTTAAAGAGGTAAGCGCTGCCGTTTTTAAGAAATGCAAGGAAGGGGATAATCTACTATACGCCGAGGGCGGCTGGCGTAACTGGCCTAAAAGCGTAAAGCAAGATAATGTCCTGGTGTGGTTTAATAACCTAATTGAATTATTTTTGGGCTTTGTAGAGGAGTATAGGTCCGCCCTAAAGATATAATAAACGCTTATTATATATACTAAGCAGCTTTTATAAGGGTCTATAGCAAAGCAAAAGCTAGATATTGGTTTTATGGATAATCCAATAGCTAGTGAAAGCTCTTAATGTTATTGGTTATATATACTTATGCTAGGAAAGTTAAAGAGTAATCTAAATACTAATATAGCCTTGTAGGTATGGTTTGATTTAGGAAAATATATAAGAGAAGTCTTTGCTGCTTAGGACACTCGTTGCTTTGTCCTAGGCTTTACCCTCTATAGATTTATTATGTGGCTATAGGAGTATAACTAGGTAGGAGGCATTGCATTATTACTATTTAATATTAATAAAGATGGACTATAATTTACCTTGGCGATATTAGGGTTTCTCTTAATAAATAAAGAGCAGCTTGGGTTTGACCTTACTATTTTAACATTAGATAGTAAACGATATATTAAGGTTATGCGTAACGATTAGACCAAGCGTCTTATCCTTAACAAACTTATAAAGTGGGCACCCTGTATTGCTGGTCGGGTAATAACTTGCTAAAAAGTGTACTGTAAGGGTGATACCTCTAAGATACCTCTTGTTATTAAAGACTTGTGGTAGTACCTAGAGCGTAAGAAAGAAGGCGAACTGCTGTATAAGGTAGCGGAGAAAGGAGTGATTAATGTAGCTAGGTACTATTACTATGGGACTGTTTGTATAGGTGGACAAGATAATAATATCTTTAATATCTATAAGGGGCTAGATATTACCAAAGCGATAAACTACAAGCCTGAAAGCCTAATGGTGCCTTTAAATGTAGCTAGAGTGTAAGGCAGTGTAAGAAAAGGCTGAAGCACTAGTAGAGAGAGGTTGTCTAGCTATACTAACGCCCCGTTACCGCCTAATAAGCGCCTATATTTAAGCTCTCCGATTAAGCGCCCTATTATGCAGAATTGGGTATATTAACGCGTTATTACTTACGACTATAGAAAGGCTCTTTATAAGGTAAGCTCTTTGGCTGTAATGCTTACTGCGCTAGAGGGTGGTATTAAAGGATATAAGTCTTTATATACGCAGGCTGGTATCCTTTAACGTGATATTTTAATAGGCAACCTCTTGATAAATAAGGAAGATGACAATCCTTCCTAGAAGTTATTCTTGATTAATCTTAATCTTGTAATTAAAGAGAAGTAAGAAGGACCTTTGGGAGTATGGGGTAAGACTGGTATGAGAGTGTTTATAGCTATAGGAGTGCTTCTGGGCGAGAAACATTCCTTTAGGCATAATTTAGAGTCGTTCTTTTAGGTGCTTTTCTGGATGTGTATTTATTATAAAGGTCTAAATAAGGAGCGTAAGCCTATCCTAAGGTTTAAAAAGTGGAATTATGTAGATATTAAAGAGCTAGTAGAGCTAAAAAAGGGGTGCGTAGCCTATAAAGAGGATTTTATTAAAATAGCGGAGGAGTACTTTATACTGTACTACTAGTTATTAAAACCTTGGGTTAATAGATTCTGGAAAGTAGTGTTTCTAAATGGTAGAAGGTAGGAGAAGGATAATCTAGAGCTATATTTTAGGATAAAGATAATACTCTAGCAAGTATAGAAGGATCTAAAGGTGTTGGCAGAGTAGATAGCTTTATAATGGGTTATATATTTTGAATTATTAATATCTAATCTATAAGTAAAGATTTGGGCGGCTAAGGCAAGGTAGTAGCCTTGGTTTAAATATATATAAGCGAGTTACCTAGGCTAAATAAACCTGGGAAAGTGGATAACCTAATCTTCTATTAGGCCCCTATACCCTACTATCCTATATAGGCTTTATATTTCTATAAAACATATAATCTACTCCCTAGCCTATTAGAAGCCACCTTATACTGCCTAAATAGAGGCCATAGGAGAATTAATCCCTTCCTTTAACCAATTCCCTACTTAAACAAGTCCCCTACTTAAACAAATCCCCTATAGGATCCAATGCCTATGTGTTTCGCCGCCTTATGGGAACTAATCCCCTACTCCTAATAATCCCCTACGGGATCCAATCCCCTACTTTAACACAAGAGATCGCCCCTAGAGGTGGCTCCGCGAAGCCTAAAGGAACTCTACTCCAACAACTATAAATAAAAGGGTTGGTCTGAAATACGTTAATAACGCTAAATTTGAAAGTGTAGGTATAATTAAGAGCCCTGGGGTTAAAAAGCCCTGGTCTTTACGGAAGACCCGCCTATGGGAGCGCCTGTGCCTTTAATGTATATCTATTAACGAGGATATAGGTTAGGGGTTTTGGTATGGTTTAGTTGACTTAGTAACCGCGCCAAGCTAAACGCTAAGCAGCAGAGGTAGTGTATTACCGCTATAACACCAACTACAGTTCCCCTATTCTAGGAAGTAGACCCTTAATAAGGGTGGCCGGAGTGGGTTAACTACCCTCTTTGCTAGCGCTGGCAAGGTATAAGCGCCTTAATAACTAAATTTATATTATTCTTCATATTAGTTTTGTTAGTGGCTACTAGTATATAACACAATACCTATATAGAAGGCGCAGTTGTACGCAATCTTGGTGTTAATCTATGGCGTAAGCAATAAGGTAAGGTAAGCGCAGCGACATGCTGTTTAGCCTTGCTGTGCTTAATAAAAATCTACGTAATGTTATCCTCTTCTTTTAGTAGAGCAGCTTATTAACTAAGTCTTCTATTATGCCTTTATTTATTGCCGCCGCGCCTCTATACCTCCTTATTATATCTCTACACCTTTCTTTTATATAGACCCGCTTAGTATTATAGCTAGCATTATTGCTCTTCTCTAGCTCTTTAGTAAGGTTTTTAGATACCTTAACAATATAAAGGATACCCTAAAAGACTAGGCAAAATGCGCCGTCAAGGCTTTGAGCCTTAATAGTCTTCTTGTTAGCTTAAGGTTCCGACTTAAAGAGAGAAACTCTAATAAGTCGTGGTATACCGCGGTTTGAACTCTTAAAGTCAAGAATGGGCCGCTTAATTAGTTTAAGCAAGTGCTTAAGGAGCTGTAGGCTAAGATGACTGGCGGAGGTAGGCAGGCGACGTGCTTGTGTGGAAGTTTAGCAAAGAGAAAGTTACTAGTATATTGGCTAGGATGGAACACCTAAAGACACTAGTGGAGATTGCGTTATAGATGGACCACTTATAAGTCTCTGTAATGGCGTTGTAAGACAATATTACTTATATATTTAAGCAAACTATTTTAAGCAATTAAAGACAATACGGGCTTTATTTGGAACCGCGTTCTTACTATAGAATCTGGACTTAATATAATATGGCAAGACTAAGACTGTATATAGCATAGTAAGCTTATAGAATAGATATTACCAACGGATTTTCTGGCCTAGTAATTTAATTTTATGGGCTGTAGATAAAAAGGGATAGGTTAGTGGTTTTTCAATACCCCTAAGTTTGCGAGGTGGCTTTATAAACTAAATAAGATACTGTTCTGTCCTGGGATCCCTAGAGCCGGTAAGATAATAATAGTAGTAATTGCAATTAATTACCTTTTAAAAGTAATGCTAACTGGTGCTATTGGAATTGCTTATATATATTATAACTACAAGGCATAGGCAGACTAGAATGCCGCTAGTCTACTAGCGGCAATCCTTAAGCAACTAGTGTAGGTCTAACCGTCTATTGTGGAGCCCGTAGAACTTTTATATAAGTAGTATACCAACTAGAGGACTAAGCTATTACTTAAAGAGATCTTTAGGGCTCTTTAATCTATTCTTACTACTTATTTAAGTGTGTATTTTATCGTCAATGCTCTAGACAAGTGTCCAGATAAAGATAGCAGCTGTTACTAGTTTCTTGCCAAGCTTTAAGATTTACAAGGCAGGACAGACCTATGTCTAATAGCCACTTTGAGATTTATTCTAGGGGTTGAAACTAAGTTTAAGGGGATGCTAATATTAGAAGTACGCGCAAATAATAAGGACGTAAAACGATTTGTGGTAGGCTAGACTTACTAACTTCTAAAATGTATTTAATGGGATGTTAAGCTAAAGGGCTTAGTGTAGGATAAGATTGTTAAAGCAGTGGATGGTATATAAGTATGTTATACGGCTTGTGGAAGCACTTATAGCTTATAATACTGCTAGGTTCCTTTTTGCTTATCTTTATATAGATTTATTACTAGACAAAGATACTATTTATTACGGACGCTTTAAGTACGATGTTATAACTACTTGGGGAAGAGTCATAGGAAGCTAGTTGGTTAATATAGGCACGGTCCAGGATGGATCTGGTAAAACCATGTGATGAGAAATGGTAAGCAAGTCACATAATGTTATACGTAGTGTACGGAGTATACGCAGTGTACGTCTACGTATAACACGTATAACACGTACCTTATGTATAAGAGAGGATTTCTTAGGAGTATGGTTATGTATTTAAAGGACCTCAGTCCCTACCGTAGATAGTTCTCTCCTTGTAGTGAATCTTAGAATACAATTGGAGTTAATCTGTTGGGCAACCACTCTACCAGTTGTTATTATGTTGTTAATTTGTTTTTACCTATATACCTAGCCCAATAACAGGACCCACCGTAGTTCCTACTATAAGGTTCCGTTATATATTCACTACTAAGGTTATGGTATTGAATAAGATTAAATAATATGCTACCCAAAGCACTAGTTACAACGGCGTTAACAGCAGCTATAACCTTAGGACTAGGAGACACCAGTATAGTAGATACGGATTCTTAAGTAGTTACGCGAGGTTAGTTATAAGAAATGGTTAATTACTTATAAAATAATAATAGGATACTTAAAGAACGCATTAATAGAATTAGAGCAGTAAAAATCAAGCTACCTTTAATTAAACGGTTTTTAGGAGAAAAGTTAAAGCTTAAGGGATTTCTTACGCAGATGCATTTTAAGGTAATGTAGAAGGGAGTAAAGTTAGCAATATTATTAGATTAAGTAGCCTATGCAGGATTGTTCCTAATAGGGAGGGTACTTAAATAGTTTAAACTATACCTTACCGAAATATAAGCTAATGGCATGATAACTACTAACTAGGACGTAAGGTATATATTTGCTAGTTAGAATGGGTTTGTAAAATAACTAACATAGATGTTTAGAGACCTGGAGGCTATAACCATAGCGGAACGAAAGCTTCAGAACTTAGTATAACGCACTTTAGTAATTAAGTATATAACACAGTTTTAAACACTAGCTACGCAGGTTAAGTGGAATGATAGGGCGCTTATAGTATAGTATAAATAGGGACTTAAGGCTAAAGTCTAGGACGTAATCATCCTAATAAAAGATGCGGATACTCTAAGAGAGTTAATAGACTAGTTAATAAAGATCAATAATAGGATCTATTAAAGGGAATAAGCCAAGAGAGGGTAAAACCGAGTTCTATAGTTATACAAGGCGCAGAGTACGCAACGACAGACACAAAGTTAGAAACTATGGAATGGCGCAGAGCTAATAGACCTAAGTAGTACTAAAAAAACCTAAAGGTGGGAAAAGAAACTATAGAAACCTAGAGGTTAAGAATTAAGTGATTAAAGGACCTAGGAGCAGAGGCTAAACCAAGGATCTTAGCAGCAAAAGATGTTTAGGTAGACTCCATAGCAAGAAAAATGGTTTAAAGATAGGGCTTATATAAATTGCGGAAAACAAGGTTATTTTGCTAGAGACTATAGAGGTGGTTAGAGTAACTATATAGTAAAGGGAACCAGACCAGCAGAAGACACGTATATATAAAGGGATGATGGTGCACTATAAGGAACAAAAGAGTGTTTAATTAACAGTTTTGTGTATTATTATAATAACGCATACTAAATTTATAAGGACGCTAAGTATAGCGCAAGCTATTAGCTATAGGAGCTATTGTTATTTAAATTTAGAGGAACCAACAAACTAGCTTATAGATCGGATATTAAGGATAATAAGTTTAATATAGGTAAAGCATTTACCAATAACAAGGTAATAAAGGCAGCTTACTAGAAGTATATAGACCTTAGAGAAGTTGAAATAGAAGTAGAAACTAAGACCATTATAGAATAGGGTTTAGTAACGGATGCCATAATACTGTTGGATACAATTTCCATTGCTTTATAAGACAATAGGAGTAATGTTTAGAAGGAACTAAGTAAGTAGACAACTGCTAGTGCTAGCTTATCACTTAATAAAGGTAAAAGGCCATAGGCTTAAGATTCTTAAGAAGAGATAAGAGAAGCTTAAGATTTTTAAAATAAGATAAGATATACCTAAGGACCTACAATGGATAAAAACTAATAGGAAAGGGCAGCGACTTAGTTTATAAACAAATGAATAAGTATAGGACGTAAGTTCAAGAACTATAAGTTTAGGGAATAAATAAGAACGTTAGCAATTCTAGGTAAACGTAGTGTTTAGCCTAAAGATTGAACAGTTAATACTAGGATTAAAAAGTAAAATAACTACAAAGATCCAGCTACAAGACACAGAAAATAAAAAACTATGGATAAGTTTAGGATAAGAATTATTATATAGCAAGAGCAAAAGCTAGATAAGAGGTTAGCTATACTAGGTTATATAAGGGACAGAGCACCTGTATAAAGAGTTACTAATAGGCCAAGTATAGGGACACCTAGGGTAAAGTGGTTAGATAAACTAGAATAAGAAGAGGATCTAGATATCCTAACTAGGTTCGAAGAAAGACATACTAAAGGATATTATAATATAGCGATAATAAGGTACTTTTTAACAGATAAACCATATACACTAAACCAGTTGTATGGAAAGTAGTATAGGCAACAACACAACAACAAATGGGAAGACTTTTATATATAGCTAGATAAAAAAGTTGTCTAAGACTAACCTATTACGGAAAAACGTATAAGTTACATTAAGGGAGTATTAATTATAACGTTAAGGAACCTAAAAGAAGGATCTAGGGATTGGAGAAGTAAGTAATAAATCTTAGTACCTACAGCAGAGATACTAGTGGTTAGGTTAACTAGGTATAAGTTTAAACTTAAAAATAAAGACAAACTAAGAGTTAACCTAAAATATGCAGTGCATTATATACTATTATAGATAGCTTGTATAGATGACACGTATAATATATATAGAGCACCAAAAAACAAGAACTAGAAGTACCTAGTAAGGATATATTAGACACTAGAGAAAAAGCAGTTTAGGAATGCTAAGTATATATATAGATGGCACCTAGTAGAAGTATAAGGTTAAGGAGACTTAATACTTTAACCAGGAAGATTCCTTATAGAAGAATGCCTAGACGGATAATAGTGGTAGGAGTGCCTAGAGAACACTTATCTATAGCATATAGAGGAAAAGAAACAAACTAAGTATTGGCCTAAGTTAGACTAAGTATAAACAGGATCTAGCAGCTAATAGTTAGGAAAAGGGGAGGCGTATAGGACTAGAGGGAACTAGTATTAGAGCCTTAGACCCTTAAAGGAATTTAAGGATAATACCTAAATTTATAAGCTAAATAGCAAGATCAGCAGTTTAAAGCGTTAATAGATAGTAGAGTAACTAGGAACCATATATCACCAAAGGCAGTGGAAAGGATGGGGTTACTATATAGATAGAAGGAACACCTATATCCACTTATAACAATTTTAGAAGATTAGATAGCCTATAGAGGAGGCATTATTAATCTTAAAATAGGACCTATTTAGTTAACTATTAAAGGAAGACTAGTGAAAATGTCTTTTAATATCCTACCGTTGGGATAGGACGAGGTGATACTAAGAATACCTTAGTTATAGGAGTATAATCTAAAGATTAATTGGGTTATAGGTTAGGTCAATATTAAAAATACTTAATAGCGCAAAGTGCGACAGCAAACCAAGTTGGTATGGTACTAAGTTGGAGTGACATATAAAAAGACTAAGTAAGGCTTAAGTTATGTATTAAAGAGATACTATAAGTATGGTAAAAAGTTATGGTTACCAGAAAGTAAAAAGCTATTAGAGTATATAGTATAGGACTATAAGATAGAATTAGAAGAGGGAACAAGTCTAAAGTTCTTTTTAATTTATAAGCTTATTAAAATGGAGTCAGTAGCGCTTAAGGAGTTTATCCAGGAGAACTTATGTAAGGGATATATTAGACCGTTATAGTTATTAGTAGAATATCTAGTACTATTCATCCTAAAGAAAAACGGAAAACTTAGGATGTGTATAGACTATAGATAGTTAAACAGCATTACTAGGAAGGATAGGTATCCCTTACCCTTAATTAGCGAAATCTAAGATAGAATAGGCAACGTAAAGATCTTTACAAAGATAGATCTAAGATGGGCGTACCATTAGATTAGAATTAAGGAAGGTGATAAATGGAAGGCAGCCTTTAGGTTAAAGGAAGGACTATATAAACCATTAGTTATGCAATTTGGGCTTATAAATATACTAGCAACGTTCTAGAAGCGAATTAATAGTGTGTTAGGAGAACACCTAGATGAATTTGTTATAGCATACCTTAACGACATTATTATTTACTTAGAAAGTAAGAAAGAATATAGAGAACACGTTAAATAGGTCTTGAAAAGACTATAGGAAGAACAGATACCAGTAGCAATTAAGAAATATAAGTTCTTTATAAGAAAAACTAATTTTATAGGATTTATTATTGAACTAGGAAAGATTAGTATGGACCTAAAGAAAGTTAAAGCTATAGTAAGTTGGCAAGAACTAGAGGATATTATATAGTTAAGGTCGTTTCTAGGGTTTTGTAACTACTATAGGAGGTTTATAGTATAATGGTTAAAAAGTATTAAGCCGTTTACAAGGCTAACAAAGAAAGAGAAACTATAGGTTTAGGGTAGTAAATAGAGGGAGCTGTTCTAGGAACTTAAAGAGTTATTTACCTAAGAGCTAGTCCTTAAGATCTATTAACTAAAGTTAGAAACGGTTATTAAGACAGACGTATTAGACTTCGCACTAGGAGTATGTTTACTATAAAAGCACCAGGACGCATAGCACCCAGTAACATACTATAGTTAGAAAATAACACTACCAGAGTTAAACTATAATATCTACAACAAGGAGTTGTTAGGTATAGTTATAGTATTTAAAGAATAGAGAGCATTCTTATAAGGTATAGAGAAACCATTTATAGTTAAGACAGACTATAAGAACCTTATAGGATTCCTAATAACAAAGGAACTTAACTAAAGATAGGTTAGATAGGCGGAAATGCTTATAGAATACCATTTTGAAATTTAGTATACTAAGGGTATAGACAATGTATGAGTAAACGCTCTAAGCAGAAGGGCTGAACTATAAAGTAACAAAAAGCTGTTAGGAGCTTTATTGCGAAGGGATTAAGATAGATTAATTAGGTACAACTATTTAAAGATTACAGTAACTAAAGAAAGCCAGATCCATAAGTTACTAAAAAGTAATTAGATATAGAAGATCTAAGAAGCATAAGTAGAGGATTTAGACTTAAAGCAATACAAAAATAGAGAAGCAATGTATGTGCCTAAGTCTATTACAGAAGAATTTATTAAGGAATTTTATAAGGGAATAATATAAGGACATAACAGAGCTACAGGCTTAGTGTTAAGACTTTAAAAGGAGTATATTATTTAAGGAATCTGGGGACTAGTAAGATAAGTTATAAAAGAGTATTTAGATTGCTAAAGGAACAAACTAATAAGGTATAAGCTATATAGAGGGCTACAACCTATTAAAATACTAGGAAGACTATGGGAAGTTATATTATAGGACTTTATTATTAAGTTACTAAAGTTAAGAGATCCTATTATGGGATAAGACTATAACGTGATTTTAGTGATAGTAGATAAGCTAATAAAGTAGGGATACTTTATAGTATGCACTGAAGAAATATTAGTAGAAGATATTGCGAGAATTTATATAAAGGAAGTGTTTGTAAGACACGGAGCACCAAATAAGATTATATTGGATAGAGATTTAAGATTTATAGTAGCGTTTTAGGAAGTGTTTTTAGTAGAATAAGGAGTTTACGCAGCAACCTTTATAGTATATTATCCGCAGACGGACGGACAAACGGAAAGACTAAACTAGACACTAGAATAGTATCTAAGGTACTATATTAATTACGCATAGAATAATTGGGTATTATTATTACTAGTTATATAGTTTGCATATAATACAACACCATAAGAAGGAATAGGGATATTACTATTTAAGGCGAATTATGGGTATAAACCAAGAATGTTGTTATCGCCACGTTAAGTAAAGAAGATAAGTAGCACAGCTAAACAAAGAATAGAGATGTTAATGAATCTTTATATAGACCTTATAGAAATAGCTAAACTAGTATAAGAACAAATGAAAAGGTACTATAATGCTAAGAGATCTAAGGGACCAGATCTTAAGGAGGGAGATAAAGTGTGGCTACTATACAAAAATTTTAAGAGTTAACGACTAAGTAAGAAGTTGGACTACGTCAGACTAGGACCTTTTAAAATTATGTAAAGAATTTTATTAGTTATATATAAGTTAAACCTACTAGCTAAAATGAAGATCTACCCTATATAATATATTGTAATATTAGAACCAGCATATGGAGATATTAAGCTACTAGTTTATAAGGCAGATATATATAGAGGGCAAAAAGAAGATAAATGGCAAGTTTTAAAGATTACTAGTTATAAGGACGTAGATAACGAAATGTGGTATAAAGTAAAGTGAATAGGCTATAGTAAGACTACCTAGGAGCTACTAAGCAACCTAGAGAATGCTATAGGAAAGGTAAAGGAGTATTAGAAGAGAGTAGGTTAGGTAATATTAATAAAGAAGGATCACTAAAGAATAAGTTACCTAAAGGGGACCTAAGAGGAGTAATTACTAAGCTACTTAGAGTTGTTTCCCTTATAGGAGGAAAGTTAGCCCTTTTATTACCTAACTTGTTAAGACCCTATTGAATAAGTTTTTATTCCTTAGAACAAACCTTCTTACGAACCTTCTTAAGATGGGTTAACTAAGCAAACGCAACCTGTTAAGACTTAAAGGAGCGACGTTAAGCCTTAAGGGCCTAAGCGGTCTCTTTAGCAGAATAGTAGAGTTTGGTACACGTGGCGGCCAACTTGGACTTAAGCTTTATAGTAGTAGATTGAACGCAAGACCCTATAATAAGTTACTTAGGGAACTTAAAGACTGTTAAGAGTTATAGGGCGCGTATACTTAGTGTTAGAAATAGAGCAAACGTTATAGGACAACCAAACGTTTGCTTTAGTGCACTCTAAGTAAAATAAGGGTTATTAAGATAAGGGACTCGCTATCGCAATATAGACTAACCCTGCTTTCGCACAACAAGAATATAGAGACAATATTATGTCACTAAGTGACAGTATGGCAGCCACAGTGCGAGCATAATGTTGCGCTTATAAAGAAGAAGAAGCTTTAGGTATAATAAGCAAGGATATTAACCAGACTAATTAAACGGACATTACACCTCTAGTGGACAACTTGGAGATATTAGGAATCTTTAAGGACAAAGATAAAAAGGAGGGAGATGGTATTACGGACGCTTTAAGTACGATATTATAACTACTTGGGGAAGAGTTATAGGAAGCTAGTTGGTTAATATAGGCATAGTCTAGGATAGATCCGGTGGAACCATATAATAAGAAATGGTAAGTAAGTTATATGATATTATATATAGTGTACAGAGTATACGCAGTGTATGTCTACGTATAATATGTATAACACGTACCTTATGTACAAGAGAGGATTTCTTAAGAGTATGGTTGTGTATTTAAAGGACCTCAGTCCCTACCGTAGATAGTTCTCTCCTTGTAGTGAATCTTAGAATATAATTAGAGTTAATCTATTAGGCAACCACTCCACCAGTTGTTATTATGTTGTTGATTTGTTCTTACCTATATACCCAGCTTAATAACAGGACCTACTATAGTTCCTGCTATAAGGTTCCGTTACACTATTAAGGTAGTAAAGTTGACTTTAAAGTGGTTTTCTAGAGGCTTTAAAGATTCTAAAGCACTTAAGTAAGTCTATAACAAAGTGTATAACGAAGTAATTAAGAGAATAGAAAGCTAACTTCCTAGAAAGTAGGAATAAGTAAGGAATGTCTTGTCCTAGATTATATATATATAGAGATAACCCACTACTATAGAGCTATGTTATGCTTTAACAGTAAAGCTAGGCGAAGAAGAGCTGGATTTAGACAATATTCCTAATGTCGAAGATATAGTCTCCGTGTGCGCCGGCCTTGTTACTATAGATAAGGAGAGCAATATTATCTATTTGGTGCACTATACTACCTAGGAGTATTTCGAGCGGATTAGAGAAGAGTGGAATCCTTACGCGTAGCTGGATATAGCCTTAATATATCTTACTTATCTTTCCTTTAGTACCTTTAGATATAGCAGCTGTCCTACTAATAAAGACTTTAAGGGTAGGCTAGAGCAAAATATATTCTTAGACTATGCTGCTTAGTACTGGGGATAGCATATACTAATGGTTTAAGATTAGGTATCTAAACTAGCTTATTCTTTTCTTTAGCGCAGCAGCTCGATTTGCTATACTATATAGGTTATATTAATTTCAACTTATAAATATGGGAAGTATTATTAGGGATATCCTAAAGAAACAATAGGATTGCACTTAATAGCGCGATTTGGATTGCTTTCTTTATTAGAGAAGCTGCTATCTAAGCTAGGGAGAAATATTATAATCTTAGCAGACCCAAGAGATAGCTATAAATGGATACCGCTATTGCTTGCGGTAGAGTCTGGATATAATGCGGTAGTGAAGCTACTTTTTAATAAAGGCGCCGATGTTAACGCGTAAGGTGGAGAGTATGGTAATATACTCTAGGCGGCTTTAGCTAGAGGCTATAAATAGGTCGTAAAGCTGCTGCTTAATAAGGGCGCCGATGTTAACGCGTAAGGTAGAGAGTGTGGTAATGTACTCTAGGCGGCTTTAGCTAGAGGCTATAAGCAGGTTATAAAGCTGCTACTTAATAAGGGCGCCGATGTTAACACATAAGGTAGATTTTATAGCGATGTACTCTATATGGCTTTAGATAGAGGCTATAAGTAGGTTATAAGGCTGCTGTTTAATAAGGGCGCTAATGCTAATATATAAGGTGGATACTATAGGAATGCACTCTAGGTGGTTTTAGCTGGAGGCTATAAGTAGGTTATAAAGCTGCTGCTTAATAAGGGCGCCGATGTTAACGTATAAGGTGGAGAGTATGGCAATATACTCTAGGCGGCTTTAGCTAAAGGCTATAAGTGGATTATAAAGCTGTTACTTAATAAGGGCGCTAATGTTAATATATAAGGTGGATTTTACGGTAATGTACTTTAGGCGGCTTTAGATAGAGGCTATAAGTAGGTTATAAAGCTACTGCTTAATAAGGGCGCTAATATTAACGCGTAAGGTAGAGAGTATAGTAATGTACTCTACGCGGCTTTAGCTAAAGGCTATAAGTAGGTTATAAAGCTGCTGCTTAATAAGGGCGCTGATACTAATATATAAGGTAGAAAGTATAGTAATAAACTTTAGGCGGCTTTAGCTAGAGGCTATAAGTAGATTATAAAGCTACTGCTTAATAAGGGCGCTGATGTTAATGTATAAGGTAGAGAGTATGGTAATATACTCTAGGCGGCTTTAGCTAGAGGCTATAAGTAGGTTATAAAGCTACTGCTTAACAAAGGCGCTAATATTAATGTGTAAGGTGGAGAGTATAGCAACGTACTTTATACGGCTTTAGCTAAAGGCTATAAGTAGGTTATAAAGCTGCTGCTTAATAAGGGCGCCGATGTTAATGTGTAAGGTGGAAAGTACGGCAATGCACTCTAGGCGGCTTTAGATGGAGGCTATAAGTAGGTTATAAAGCTGCTGCTTAATAAGGGCGCTGATATTAATATATAAGGTAGAAAGTACGGTAATGTACTCTAGGCGGCTTTAGCTGGAGGCTATAAGTAGGTTATAAAGCTGCTGCTTAACAAGGGCGCTAATATTAACGCGTAAGGTGGATTTTACGGCGACGTACTCTATACGGCTTTGGATGGAGGCTATAAGTAGGTCGTAAAGCTGCTGCTTGATAAAGGCGCCAATATTAAATACCTTAGTGGTTGGTATGGGTCCTTTTTGAACCTCCTTGCTTTTAAGGGGTATATATATCTACTGCGTTTGGTTTATAAGCAATACTATATAATCCAAAACCTTGCGGATTCCTATGGTAAAACTGCTCTTTAGCTTGCCGTAAGGAGTGGATATATTAATACCTTTAAATATCTCCTTAGCTTAGGCCTTAATTTTAAAACTAAGAACATAAAGAGAGATAGTATACTCTATTATGCTTCTTTAGGAAGCTTATTATAGATTCTAAACGTAGTGCTTAGTAAGGATCTTATGTCCTTACCATAGAGTAGACACTAGATTTATAGGATAGGAAACCCTAATGTTGTTAAGCGACTAATTAAGGAAGGTTTATGCTATAAATGTGTTACTCTTCCTTAACTAGAAGGGCAATGGAGCCCTATTTCCAGTGCTATCTTTTATGGAAATGAAAAAATGCTAGAAGATTATCTGTATCCTATAGATCTCTGCTAGGTATAGGGGTTGGTTTAAGTGCTGCAAATACTGTATAACTTAACGGTAGACGTTAAGGTGGTTATTGGTGCAATGGATGCTTTTATGTAAGTAGGTAGCTTGAAATGGTTAAATAATTCTTATATCAAATAGGATATCTATGGGCTACGCTTCCACTGTCGCAACTATCTAGATTGGGATTATTGTTTTATATATAAGCCTTTTCTCAACCACCTATATAAGAACTACTCCTAGAAATATATCTAGTTTTATAAGGAGTCTTTTATATAGGAGCGTGTTAATATATCTAGGACACTAAATAGTTAAAGACTAGGAAGATGGAGTCTGTAGAGAAGTAACCTTCTATACTAACTAGTTTACATTAATATATAGCTATTGAAGTTAATAGGAGGAGCCTGTGCTTTTAGTAATTAGCATTTCCTAATATTTGTATAATGTTTTAAAAGCCACATCTATTAAGCTATTTTGCTGTTATAAGATTGTTGCCAGCTACCGCAATATATAGTATACTCTTAGTATATTAATATAGTTTAAGGCCTTCTATAATGAGGAATCTAAAGGTTAAAATAAAGCTGCAGTTTATATTAACAAAAAGCGTATTAATAGGCTTTAGAGAATAGGAATTAAATTTAGTATTATTATTAATGCAAGCAGCAGCACTAGAAATAAACCATATTATATAATAGCATTAATGTCGAGTTCTTTATTAAGGTGCTTATACCTTGCTGGCGCTAGTAGGGAGGGTAGCTAACCTACTCTGGCTACACTTTAAGGGTATAGCTGGTGTGGGTTAGCTATTTCCCTACTAGCGGTAGCGATATTAAGTACTAGATTACTTTAATAACCGTTTGATATTATTTATAAGTGTGCATATATGGCTCGACTATTTAACATTTATATTAGTGTCTGTTTAGTTACCCACTTTTAATACAGCTGTATTCTCTGCTTTTAGGCAGTAATTAGCTAAAACGTTTTAGAATGCGCCACGCTAAACCTATCTTGCTAAGCCTCTTGAAATAAATCTTAAGTCTATATAAGGTTTAGCCTTGGATCTGCCTACTTCTAGAATCTTATATATTGTCGCAACCTTATTATAGGAACGATGCCATATTTCCAATAGTCTTAAATACGGCAACACTGCTTCCTCCTATCTATGTAACGTTATAATGGATACCCTTGCTATTATTGGGCTTGTTGGGAATATTGTCTAGTTTGTTAACTTTAGTAGTAAGTTAATTACAAAGTTGACGGAGCTCTACCAGTCTAGCGAAGGCGTGCTTGTAGAGAATATCGACGTTAAGACGGTAACAAACTATTTAGTGCTACTTAATAATAAGCTTAAAGACGCCGCTACTACTTCCAGCAATAATGCGCTTAAGAGACTTTATAAATTGTATAAGTTTACTACTAATAAGCTGCTTACAGTGCTAAATAAAGTCAAACTTAATGGTAAATAAGATAGGTGGAAAAGCATTAGGAAGGTTTTGCGGAGTATATAGAGTAAGGAGAAGATTTGTAAGCTAGAAGGGCGGTTGGCAAGATTTAGAGAAGAGCTAAACTTATACGTTATTGTGGATATTAGGTATATGGGTATATTGCTAGGTATGTAATAAATACACTAACTATATATGTAGTATAGGGAGCGAGTTTTATAACTTAAGTTAGATTATATAGATTACCTTAAGGACCTTAATTTGATAATATAAAGAGTTTTTAATGCTATTATTAAGTAATAGGACGTCCTTAAAGCGGTGTATAATACATAAATTGCTCTAATAGGGACTTTATATAGTAAGGTAGTATTAAAGGCTAAAGATAAATATACTATTACTTATCGCGAGATAATTAGAGTAATAGCATTAAATATCCAAGCTAAGCATGTAATTACTTATTGTGAGATTATTTAAGAGATCTGGGTAAGACCTCTTTCTAATCTTTTACTACTATTATTGACTTTTTTAGTGACTTAAGTAAGAAACGTGCCTAGCTATCCTATATAAAGCCTACTGGTCTGTCCCGCTCCTAAGGAATTACTACTTTATTAGCCACAGCTCCTAGCTTTATAAACTAGAAGCTAGCCTTTTTAGGGAGAACTACTGCTCTAAAGTTGTAGTTATTGGCCTTGGAGGTATTAGCAAGACCTAAGTTGTATTTAAGTTGGCTTATAGAACTAGAGATAAACGTCCTAAATGCTTAGTCTTTTAGGTATCTATAACTAATATAGAGAATATTTAATAAGTATACTTTAGAATTGCTTAGCAGCTATATATACTAGGAGTAGAGGATAAGAAAGAAGACCTTAAAGAGCTTATATAACACTACCTAAGTTAGGAAAGTATAGGCCAGTGGCTGCTAGTATTAGATAATGCTAATAACTTAGATATATGGCTTAAGAAGACTAACAGTAGTATTAAATTAACTTGTTTTATTAACTCGCTGCTAAGGAGTAATAAAGGATTAATTGTCTTTATAATATGGAGCTGGAAGGCCGTATTAAAGTTTGTGTATAGAAACGTGATTTATGTTACGGAGATAGATAAGGAGGCTGTAGCTTAAGTGCTAAGGAACTTACTAGCTAATAAGGAAGTGTTAAACAATAGCCCTACTGTGGCGTAGCTGTTAAGGTTGCTAACCTTTCTCCCTCTTGCTATTATATAAGCGGCTATATATATTAATAAAAATGATATATTGCTCGCAGAATATATATTACTCTTTAATGACCATAAAGAGAATATTATTAAAATTCTAAGTGAAGAGTTTAAAGATAAAGGGAGATATTATGATCTAAAGAACCCTATTGCTACTATATAGCTTATTTCGTTTAAATATATTTGAGTTTATAATTCTCTGGCTGTAGAATACTTATTGTTTATATTGTATATAGACCTAAAAGTAGTTTTACTATTACTTTTCCTACCAGTATAGATTTAAAAAAAAAGAGATTAATGCTATTGGAACGCTAAGCGCCTACTTATTTATTATAAAGCGACTAGTAGATTAGTCTTACAACTCTATAGGCCAGCATATTTTGCTACTTAAAACTGGCTAAGAGAGTAGAAGCTGCTATTGGTGTGGATGGTAAGGGCTATTGCGTAGATAGCAGAAGTTTTCCTAAATAATAATTATAAGAACGGAAGTGTATGGAGGAGCTACTTGCTATATATATACTATATTTAAACGTCTAACGTATTCTAGGATAGCTTTAAAGAGAATCTACCCTAGATTAAGTAATTTAGGCTATGTCTACTTAGTAATAGATAGTAGAAGGAGGTAGAAATGGCACTTATGTAGGTAATAGGGATGAGAAAGAGAGTGCTTAGGTTAAAGCATCCTTCTACGCTAACTGGCATAGCTAATTTAGTGTTAATGTACCGGAATCAATAGTGGTGGAAGGAGGTGGAAGAGCTAGAGGTGTAAGTAATAGAGATAAGTATAAGGGTGCTTAGGTCAGAGCATCCTTCTATACTAACTAGTATGGCCAACCTGGCGTTAACGTATTGGAATTAAGGGCGGTGGAAGGAGGCGGAAGAGCTAAATATATAAGTAATGGAGATAAGTGTAAGGGTGCTTAGGTTAGAGTATTTAGATATACTGGCCAGTATAGCCAACCTGGTGTTGACGTACCAGAATTAAGGGCAGTAGAAGGAGGCGGAAGAGCTAAATATATAAGTAATGGAGATAAGAAAGAGGGTGCTTAGGTTAGAGCATCCTTTTACGCTAACTAGTATAACTAACCTAGCGTTAACGTACTGGAATTAAGGGCGGTAGAAGGAGGTAGAAGAGCTAGATGTGTAAATGATGGAGACAAGTGTGAGGGTGCTTAGGTTAGAGTATCCTTCCATGCTAACCAGTATGGCCAATTTGGCGTTGATATACCGGAATTAAGGGTGGTGGAAGGAGGCTGAAGAGCTAGAGTTATAAGTAATGGAGACAAGAAAGAGGGTGCTAGGGTTAGAGTATCCTTCTACGCTAACTAGTATAGGTAGGCTAGTATTAATATATTAGAATTAGGGATAGAGGTGGGAGGTATAAGAGCTAGGACTACTAGTAATGGAGAATATTAAGAGAGTTTTTGGTATGGAGCACCTAATAACGCTATTTAGCATGGCCTCCTTACTAGCAATATATTTAGATTAAGAATAATGGAGTAAAGCTAAAGAACTAAGTATATAGCTAATATAGACTAAAAAGAGGCTACTTAGTGTAGAGCACCCTAATACACTAACTAGTATAGATAACCTAGTATTAATATATAGGAATTAAGGGCGGTTAAATAAGGCTAAAGACCTAGGGTTATAAGTAATGGAGATAAGAAAGAGGGTGCTTAGCTTAGAGCATCTAGATACCCTAACTAGTATAGCCAACTTAGCGTTAATATACTGGAATTAAGGGCGGTTGGAGGAGGCTAAAGAGCTAGAGATGTAAGTAATGGAAATAAGAAAGAGGGTGCTTAGGGAGGAGTATCTATATATACTGGCCAGTATAGCCAACCTTGCATATACGTGGAAGCACTAAAGCTGAAATAAAGAGGCTATCTTATTAATGGAAAAGTGCTTCTAGCTATAGAGGTAGATCCTTAGCTCTTACTATCCTAATATATAGTCTTTATTTAAAGCTTTAAATAAGTAGTGAATGGAGAATATGGAGATAGGGCTTTAATACTACTTTCTTTTATAGAATATAAAGCTAGCGTAAAGGTAGAATAGGTTAAGCTATATAAGCGTGCTTATAAGTAATATCTAATGGTAATTAATATAATTTACTACTAGATATCGCCACTATAAGTAGGGAGGGTGGCTAACCCGCTCTAGCTATACCTTTATTTTTATAGTGTTTCCTAAATATTAGTATAGTTAAAGCTATAATCTACTTTATAAAGGAGACAGAATATTTATACCTAAGTAAATAATAAGCTGATTTTAATAAGTAAATATACTTAAGGATCCTTTCTCCTACCTACACATCCTAACTAACTGTACTGGTAGTGTGAAGAAATTCTAAAGAGAATACATTAATTAGCCTAAAGAGGTAAAAAGCTAATTAATAAGAGGGTTTAAAGATCTAATGAATAAAAGGGCTTAAAGATTTAATAAATAAGAGGGCTTAAAGATCTAATAAGTGGGGGGGGCTTAAATATTTAATAAATAAGAGGGCTTAAAGATTTAATAGATAAGAGGGCTTAAAGATTTAACTAATAGGAGGGCTTAAAGATTTGATAGATAAGAGGGCTTAAAGATTTAACTAATAAGAGGGTAAAAGATTTGGCTAATAAGAGGGTAAGATAAGCGGCCACTAAAGTTTTCTTGTATAGTACTAAACACCTTTCAGAACTACGTTCCTCTAGGCAAATCCCCTATAGGATTTACTCCCCTATGGGATCCACTCCCCTACAGTAACAAATCCCCTGTGGCAATAAATCCCCTACACTAATAAATCCCCTATGGGTGCTAATGCCTATATATTCTACCGCCCCATAGGAACTAATTCCCTATGGCTTGCATTCCTATATAGCTTTTACTCCCCTATAGGAGCCTATAGCTACGTTTTCCTCTCCCCTATGGGAACTAATACCCTATGGCTTCTGTTCTCCTATTCTTAGATCCACTATGGAACAAATCCCCTATAAATTCCATTCCTGTATATAGTAATTATATCTTCTACTACCCTATAAGAACTATACCCTATAGCTCCTACTCCTATATAGCTTTTACTGCCGTATAGAAACTAATAGTAATTTCTTCTGCTTCCCTACGGAAACTAATCTTATATAGCTTATGGTTCTCTATAGGGATTATTACCTACTTTCTTTATTACCTTATAGCTTTTAATTCCTTATAGGAACTAACGCTTATATCTTCTACTCCCCTATAAGAACCAATGCCCTACAGCTTCCGTTTTCCTATTTCTAAATCTATAAGTAATTTGCCTGCGCTATAGCCTACTATATAGGCCTTATTGTTATAGGAGCAAGTAAGTAATTTTAAGAAAGTAATAAGTAATAATACTACTAGCTACGAGATCTATAAGATATTTAATGCTGTATATATATAAGCGAATCTATGTATATGAGTTTATATTCTTAACTAATCCAGTATCTTTAAAGTCACTTTTAAAATCTTTATTTAACGTAAGAACCTTGTCCAAATACTTATATATAAGTTTCTCCCCCTTACTTATAGCTAAGCCGTAGCTAATCTATATAGTGTTCTTGATTTAATACAGTATATTAGCGCTAGGCTTAAAACTTTTACTTAAATATTGCCTTACCTGTCTTCTATTTAATTAATAGTTTAAAAGCCGCTCTATATCCCTTCTAGAGATATTAATAGTAGCATTGGCTTGCTTTAGGAAGTCCTTTTATACCTACTCTCTTACTAGTTTTTTTAGCTTATTATATTTAAGTGTAAGATATATTCTGCTTTGTATAGCTGTATTAAATATAGTAATCCTATTTGTTGTAAGAAATATAATGCCTTAGAAATACTCCATCTATTATAGAAAGATGGATACTAGGCTGTTACGTTAAATATTATTTAAAGTTCTTTCTATAAGAAAGATATTGGCCTTATCTAGAAGAAGGACAGCGCTCTAGTAGTAAATGTTTTTAACTATTAGAGTTAGGTTTTGTTCTAAACGGGCTAGATTTATATTAAGGTCTCCTATATAAGCTTTCTTATAATTAGACTGGTATATAAATACACTTATAAAGGAGAACAAACCATATAGAGGGGTCTCCTCTAAGATTCGGCAAGTGCTTTAGCTGTTAATGTCTTTCCCACCCTAGGTGGGCCACTAAAATAGTTAGCCTTTAAAACAGCTAATGCCTTACTAGAAAACTTACTGTAGTAAAAAGATTAGGCCTTTCCCCTTCCCTTCAATTATATTATTAAACTTTAATTCCCCAGACCCAGACTAGTAGCTCTTTATAAGTCTTTAAAGCACTATTTTTTTATCCTCCTTAATTGTAAGTGACTTAAATGCCAAGGGATTCCATTTAATATCCTTAATGTTAGCGACAGCAAATTCACCTATTAGTGCTTGTATTAGTATATATAATTTGCTAGCTTTAGAAAAAAAGTATAGAAAGTCTAACCCTATTTTTTATTAGCTAAACTAAAGGCTAGGGCTGTTAGTCGATAGATTGGGTACTTATTATCTCCTATTTCCTTAGGAACTAAACCCTAATTCTTTACATTGCCTTATAGATTGGTCCCTTAATTATATATGCTAATTCTATATACATCTGTAACGATTGGCTGCTTGCTATAGTTAGCATTCTAATAATAAAATGCTATCGCGTCTACTATAATGCGACCGCTTATAGAAAATCTTAATAGGCCATCTTTAGTCCAGAAAAAGGCGATCCCTTTATACTTATGGTGGTTAATGCCTCTTAAAGACACGAACTTCCGGCCATTGCTAATAAGATTCTGCTTTATCTTGGCTTGTCTTTTATAACGCTCTAGCAGAAATACCTTAAGAGATATAATTTTTATAGTTGAATGGAATTCCGGAATAGAGAGGGTGGTTTTTACCTTATTAAACGCCTTCCCATTATAGCCAAAATAGTAATAGTTAAGTTCAAAGCTCTTTTTGCTAAAAAGTAAGGTTTTAAAATTGCCTAAATTATATATAAGGCATCTTGGTTAATCTGAGCCTTCGCAAATTATAAGGATATGTGTATTTGGTTTAAATAAGGCCTAAAGGAGATTAAAATTAATTTCGCTATGGTTTAGAAGCGGTAGGAGACTATTAGTTGTAGGCGCGAAATGGTCTTTAAGGAATCTTAGTAACCCCTAAAGGTGCTTAATGCTAATTAAGTTAGGAGAAAGACTTTCCTAGTATGTTTTTAACTAAGGTAGGAAATTAAATATAAGGTTTATAGGAATTTAGAAGTTAAATTAGAATAAGCTATATCTATAAAAAGGCCCGCTTATTATAGGCTTGTCTTCCTAAAGGGAGATGGCTTATACGCTATTTAGCACCACCTATAAGGCGTCTCTCACTTCTCCTAAATTTATGCCTAGGTATATACTACAGTCTTTCTTGTCCTTTTCTAGCTTAAAGTTAGTATCTAAGTTAATATATTTAAAGGCACCTAAGAGACAGACTAAATTTCTTCTAAAGGATATAAATATACTAATTATATATATTACGCTCACTTAATATATCCGGCGAAGTCTCTATAGTCTTATACTAGCAGCTTTATTTATCCTAGCTATAGTAGACGCTATATTAGTATATTTCTAAGTGTGTTTTGGGGATTTTATAAGTATACATCTTATCTAATATCTTAACTTTAACCTTAGAACCTCTTACTTTAGGTATCTCTTTAACCCCTAAACTTATATAGGGAGGTTAAGGAGGTAGAGGAGGTAGAGAAGGTAGGGCTGCTTAGACTATCTTTAATATAGCTATAAGTATTTTAACTATAAGATCCTATGCTAACTGCCTATAATATAGATGCGTTTGGCTTAGGCTACTAGGGGGAGTATTTATGCTGTTGCAAGGTAGTAAAGGTGATAGCGTAATAGGCTTGGGTGTAACTGGCATTATTACTCTATAAAGCTTTAGTAACATAACACTAATCTAAAGAAGGAGCTAAGTAGAAAGAGGAGCTAAATAGTATTGTTTTTTAAGCTAAATCCGCCCTTTTCTTATATAATATAAGCTATACTATAGGTGTGTCTGCACCCCTCTTCTGGTAATAGGCTACCCTCCCTAATTAATCCTAGCAGACTTTAGTTAAGATATGTTAATATTGTCTCTGTGGTATATATGCTTGCTATACCTATAAAAATAGTCCCCTGGCCTGTATATAGGATTTCAATTCTGGTACTAAAGTAAGCCTAAAAAAAGACATTGCCTAAAGTATAGAAGTGCTCTAATTAATATACAGAAGATAGGCAATGTCTTAGGTTAAATTAAAGATATAAGTGCAGAATTAGTGCTAGCAATGCTGGCTAGATTGCAGTAAGCAATCCTACTATACTAGAGACGTAAGATAATATATATTAATATTGTTTTCAATGCGGTTAAGAGTTTAGTTAAGTATATATTTAGAAGCTTAGCAGAGCTTACGCTATTAGTTATATTCTTACTATTGCTGTGAAGACATTACAAGGGCTTATATATGGGATTCTTATTTTAACTATTAGAGTTGCGCCAGAACTAATATAACTATATTGGTTTATATGCGGTAGTAAAGGTAAATATTATAGATTAAAGGGAAAGAGATATGTGTGTAGTATTAGGTGCGCTGTTTAAATAAGATAAGATAGGATGTAGCCGCGATTAGTTTAAACTTAGGTTCCCGCTATATAGTCCGGTCTAGTCCGGTCTAGTCGTTATTTTGTCCTACCCTAGTCTTATTCTATCCTTATTTTATCTAGTCTGCTCCTATTAGCTTTTATCCTATTCTAGCCTTATCTATTTATCTTTAATTCTGCTATGTCCTTAAAGTCTATTAAATTAAATAACTGGTTAATTGAACAACTTAAGAAAGAGAGGGCAATATTTAATAACATATACCTATTACTCTTATACTAAATTAATATGTTTAAATTGTGTTATGATTTACTATAAGAGGATATAGTATCCCTGGTGAAGTGGTTAAAATTAAGTTGTAGTAAGAGGCTATAAGCACGCATTTTTTTAATGGATATTTTCCTAGGCGTGGGATCTAAAGTGTTCCTATTATGCATTTTAGCAGCACCTATCTTAAAGTTGCATAAAATAACGCCAAAGGGCCTCCTTCTAAAACTTTAAAGTTAGTGGAAGTCTGCCTTATACTTATAAGAACTAATAGCGGCTGCGACAGAACTTTATAAGGCTAATTTAATTAGTACCTTAGTTTCCTTGTTTTGGAAACGTCAGTTTTTAAAGATTACTCTCACTACTAGTAGATAAACTCTTCTATTCTAAATAACTTTATTACTAATTCTTAATAGAGTAAGGCCCATTACAAAGCACATATACTCCTTCTTTAGAGAGTTACTTACTAGGCCTTAATACGGACCCAGACCTAGGGAGTACTCTACCTACTTAGACTCCGTAAACTATATATACCTAGGCTATATACCAAACACTAGGTATATATAACTCTTCCACTCTTAATAACTAGTTACTTATTTATAGTAAAGCAAGACTTGGCGTAAAAAGAAAGCGCTCTTATATTGGACCTATAAAAGACAAATAGTTTAGAAACCTCATCCCTAAACTTTAATAATGGCTTATTTAAAGATAGATGCCTTATTAGATTTTTATTCTAACGCTATATTAGTTTTAGACCTTAAATTTATAGATCTTTTTAGCTTCCTATAGTAATATAAGGCTAGCCACCTAAACTTATAAATAATATGTCCGTATATTGGTGTGCTGTTATTATCTATTGACATTAACTTAGAACTAACTTTTGGATTAAGTGTAAAAGTGGAATTCTCTCTTTAATTAAGCAAGGTGTTACTTTAATATATGCTTGCTTTAAGAACTACAGTGGTGAAAGTACTAGATGGAAGGATTACTAAATAGCCTATAAGTTTTACCTGGCCCTATAATAATAATAATAAAACTAGTACCCTTATCTGGACCTATAACCATATTCCTTATTAGGTTACTAAAGACTCTAACAGCCCTATTAGCGCTATGTTTCTTAATAAGGATTACATAAACTAATAAGTCCACTATCTTAAAGTCTATACTAATTGTCTTAGGGTCTATAACAAGATCCACTCTAGACTAGATAGTATTTAGCAAAAATATATTCCTATAAGCCCTATAATTATCTTACCAATTGTATAGCCTTCTCCTTAAGCTTTTAATTATCTTGCGCGATATTATTAACCAGCGTTATTTAACTCGCCCTAGCTATAATTGGGGCCCTTATATGGTCTAGCGTGAGGTAGGACAATATGTGTTTAGAAAACAGTGCCCTATTATATAAAGGCCGTCTAAGATTAGATTGGGGCCTTTGTTAATAGTGTATGAGATTTAATAAGGGGGTAGGTCTCTTGGCGCGCGCTTGGTAAAATCCTATAGTGGTGTCTTAAGGTGGTAATTGCAGGGCCTAGTTAAGGGGAAGAAGTGTTTATATATAAGAATGCGTCTTCTACTAAGGGGAGGGCTTAGTTAAGGATATCTTCTAGAAAGGAGGAGGCGAGAATATATATATGCTTACTAAAAGTGCTGCTTATAGGATAAGTAACTATATAATTACTATAAGGATGGAAAGTTGCTTATATATAACTCACCTTAAAGTTTTAGAGGTATTATTAGGCTAATAAGATTTTAGAGAAGAGGGGCTGTTTGTGTAAAGCTAAAAAAGTTAATTAAAATAAAGAGGGCCTATATGCTATATAGCAAACTATAAAGTGTATATAATATTTAAAAAAATATGTAAGTAGAAGTATATAGCGCAAGAAGGCGAAATAGGCCTTATTTAAAGTAATGCTAGCTGTAAATGTTAATGCCTAACTTATAATGGCTTCCCCTTCGGCTTCTAGTAAGGCGGATATTATATGCCTAATGGCTAAGGGTTAAGCGCCAGCCGTTAAATACGGCTCGCCCTAGCCTATAATATTGGTGTTAGTTAATATAAGTGGCTTTTGCTTACCGTCTGTAAATAATAGCTTTTACTTAGCCCTTCTGACCTTTTTATAGATATTTATAGTTAACCCTTATTTAATAAGCGAACTAGTAGGCAATAAGTGCCTATATATGGCTAGTTTAGAAATATCCTAATTATAATTTAGGTATTAAATACACTAAAGGCTAAGTTTAAGATTGTCACCAGATATAATCCCTAAAGGAAGTCCAGTTAAAGGGAATGGAAAACTAAAAAAATTAATTATAGCTTTAATACCGAAGACAGATAACTCCCTTAAATGGTTACACTTTAGTTATCTTCTACGCTAAATCTATCCTTACTAGACCCTCTACGCCTAATTACCTTAATACCTCTCTTTATCTATAATACTTCTAGGCTTATATAGAAACTCTTACACTAATTATAATATAGGCTATAATATACTCTCCCTGTTTGAATTAGGGGGATATCTTAAAAAGCTAAGGGACTTGCTTACTAAAAGAAATAAGTATACACTATCTACTAATAGGAGAATTATACTTGCTACCGCTGCAATAATCCTAATAATTGTAGTATATAAGGCTCCCCATAAGTCTATCCTTTTAAGAAATTATATTGCTTTAATATAGAAGGGCTCTTCTAGCTCTTATAGGCACAGTGCCCTATAAATTAGAAAGATTAGAACTAAAATAAAAAGCGCATATATTAGGAAACTTTTTAGTGCTATTAAGACATATTCTAACTAGTAGTACGATTTTAGCTAGGATAGTAAGGCGCTGCTAGCTTAGAATAGAATAACAATTACACTAGCTAAGGCGGGCATAAGGTAAAAGATCGGCCGGCTGACCTCTAAAAGCCGTTTGTATAGCCGCTATAGGGCTAAAATCTAATTCTTCTTAGTGATTTTCTTATAGGGTGGCAGTATGAACCTTAAAACTTAGAGGCCGTTCGGTTGCAAATCAGCTCCATATCATATTTGTTTAATCCGTGCGCCTTTTAGTGTCGTCCGTTTTGTAATTAGTGGCGGCTACTACCGCGGCCCATTTGAATATGTAATTGAGTCGATCGTTCGGTAGCCTCTATATAAGGCTCCAGATTTGGCTTCGCACAATCCGTGATTAACGTCGGTGAGCGATTTAAGTAAGCCCCTCTCTGCTACCAGGCCTCTATCGCGACTCCCTACTTTGGTGTAGTAATGGAGCCTCCTCCTCAACCAACGCCCCCTCTGCGATTAACGCTTGCTACACCTTCGCTTACCTCCCGTAGGAGCCGTAGCAGAGCTACAGCAACCCCCGTAACCCCCACAACACCCGCGACGCCCGTAGGGCACAAGAACGCGTGTATAAGATGGACAAGTGAGATAGAGGAGGCGATATTAGAAGGCCTTGTTAAGGCCATTAAGAAAGGATTTTGTGCAAATAGCTCTTATAAATCTAACGGCTGAAAGATTGCTCTTAATTATACGCTTGCTGTTACCTAGTAGCCTGTTACTCTTTAGCAAATTAAGAGCAAGCATAATAACCATAAGAAGGACTAGAAGCTGTAGAAGGAGCTTTACGGCCTCTCTAGCTAGGGGTGGGATAAAGACAAAGGCGTGCCCGTTACCAGTAAGGAAGTTATAGAGGCCTACTTTAAAGCCAATCCTGCCGCTAAAAAGTTTTGTAATACGCCACCTACCTTCCTAGATCTAATATAGGAGCTATTTAACAGAGTCCTAGCGACAGGCGGTTATATAAGGTTGATTAATAAAGCAATTAAAAGCTCTATAGACCCCAAACTTCTCTCGGCGACGGCCTCGCAGGCGTCAGGTTTAGTAAATAAGGAAGATAAGGAGGAGGCTAAGGAGACTAAGGAGACTAAGGAGACCAAGGAGGAAGTAGATAAGGCCTCTAAGTTAGAGTTAGCTCGAAGCTCTATTAAAGGTAGTTAATTAAGCTTACCTTCAGCTAAGCGCCCTAGTCCTTTTAGATCTTCTTTAACGCCAAGTCAACCTTTTTTACTAGCTATGCGGAAGCGTGCTATTAAGTAAGCTATTAAAGCTACTAAATCTAGTGTAAAGCGCCAGCGAGGAAGACGGCGAGTTGCAAAGGCACTAGAGGAGACAGTAGAGAAGGTAATAAGAGAGATAAGGGCTATAAGAGAGTTAATTACCCAGAAGTCTCCTTAAGAAAAGGCCTCCGCAGAGTTTATCTATAAGTTTAGTGACCTAGATCCTGTAGAGCAGTTAGCTGTTTTATAAGCTTTTAAGACGGAGTCTACTACTAGATTATTTCTTGTAATAGCTAGAGTTGCAGAGCTTTGGCAAAGCTTAATTAACGATATTTTGGCTAGCAGGAAGGAGGACGTGTAGGAAAGCAAGCTTTAGGTAAGATTTTAGGTAAGATCCAAGTTGCTCTTTAGAGCCGTTATATATAGGCAATTAGTGGGCAATATAATAAGGGAAACTATATAGATTTCTATTACAAATACACCCAAATCTACTATATATTCTTAAGCAATCGGCCTGCTAATTGCCTAGCAGTAACTCTCCTATATAAGCTTCGCAATCTCATCGCGTCTTTAGTTTATAACTATATCACTTTCTACCTCTGTGAGCTCTATATCTTCTTCATCTATAACCTTATCCTCTACCTCTAGATCGTCATCTAGATTATCCGGTTTATTTATATTAATAAAGTTATAAACCGTAGCTAAAGCGTACACTATATCCACCTACGTACTTAAAGGGAGACTACGCCTACCGGCCTTAAAGTACCGGAAACGATGCTTAAAAACTCCTATGGTACGCTCTGCCACATTCCTTAGTACCGCGTGCTAAAGATTATAGAGCTCCTTCGCGTTCTATAGCCGTATATTTACCTGCAATTGCTTATAAAGATGATATCGTACACCGCAGTAGGGAGTTAGGGTTATAGGCGTATTAGAGTACCCGGCATCTATAACATAGTATCTACTAGGTAAGGCTTTAAATCCTTTAACTCTTACTAAATTAAGGACTCTAGAGTTATAAGTAGAGCCCTCCCAACCGGCTAGAATATAGAGGAAGTTCATCTGGAAATTAACAACTATAAGAACATTCTGTAATAATCCTCTCTTCCTTCTACGCTATAGAGCTTGCCTCGTATACCCACCGGGTACAGAAATTAGTAGATAAGTACCGTTAAGAGCTCCAATATAATCGGCAAAGAAAGGATATTGTTTGGGGTCATTAATAATCTCTTCCGGAGTAGAGTTCTTAGGAAGCTAAACGACTTCTTTATACAATTTTAGAAGGCCAGGAAGGACTTCGTATACAGCTCTACGAGGCAGCAAATTAATACTAGAAGTTTAGCTAGCAGGTAAATACTTACTAGTGGATCGTTGCAGATAAGTATTAAGTTACCTTATTTAGTAATCTATATAACGAATTATTACTAAATATTATTAGGAATATTAATAGCTTCTTAGCCGCTGATAGAAGCTTTGTGTCCTTTAAGTCGCCGTATAGTTATAACCAATTAAGAAGCTTCCTAAACACCTTAGGCCTTATATAAGTCAGATTTACAAGTCATTGCTTATGGCCGTAGAGCAACTAAGACATCCACCTTGTTCCTCGCCATATATCAGTATGTTAAGTACGGACGCCCCCCAGAAACAAGCTTATCGCGATTATAAAGGTTAAGATAATAACATTAGATAAGGCTTACAAATGCGACAGCAGTATCGCGGTTAGGGTATATGGAGTCGCCATATCACAAGAAGTCGTTACTTTGGCGCGTATATAAGAGCTCAGATTAATATGGAATATAGAACGGAGGCTCAAGGGTAGTATATTAAAACGGTGCCAAGAACCTCATTTTAACTACCATATACAGTATAGCTTGCAAATTTGACGCGCTTACCGATATGGAGGAGCTCCATATTTAAAAGTTGTCAGATTTACTAAACGACAGCCTCATATTTAGATTTGAGCTCTATATCGGTTAAATATGGAGCCTCCATATTAAATATGAAGTTGCAACCGAACGGCCTCTTAGTGCAGTCTATAGTAAAAATGCTAATAACTAACCTATTGGCTAGAAGGGGATCTAGGGCGGTTAAAGCTCCTAGTTTACTAGATAGAACTAAATAAAAACACTAATAGTAACTTAGAATGGAATAAAGCGGAGAAGTATTTAAATAATAAGGTACTCCTAATGGAAGAAATAGTGGTAGTGCTATTTAAGTAGAGAAATATATATAGAACGTAAGTGTAAAATATTGTAATACTAATAAAGCAGTATATTAAGAAGTATAAGGCAATAAATAAGTTCTGCGTAGAAGTAGGCAGTATAAGTAGGTAACTAATTATGTATCTTTAGGAGAGTAAAGGTAGAAGGTAAAAGCCTTAGCCTTATCTAGTGCACCATTTATTAAATATCTCCAACATTAGGTGCATCAGCAATTGGCTTAAATTAAAGAATCTCTCTTAGCTAGAAGGGGGTTAGGCTAAAATAGGCTATATCCTGCCCTATTCCTATCTATTTTAGTCTAGTCTAGTTTAGTCCCCTTATTTTACTCCTAAATATTAGTTAAAGCAAATTTGTAATAAGATTTTTACCTTTTATTCCTACGCGAAGATACTTCCTAGATAAATACCGTAAATATAATAGGCCATGTACTATCTCCTTATATCTATTAAAATATAGTCAACTAAAGATAAGTTATACGCTAGCTTTAAGAGCACTTCCCTAGTACTCTAAGCGTCTATAAAATTTTGTTACTAGTAGGACTGGCGTCTAGCTAAGCCTTGCAGAATTAGTTAATATAGGGTGGCTTTGGTTTTGCCTTTTAGAGATTTCTATAATCCTAGTACCTATACGGCAGAAAAGGCCCTATTACCTCTGGTGTTAGCGTAACCACGTTTTAGCTATATTATATGATTTGAATTAGCTAACTAGGTTGTAAACATAGTTTTAGCCTTATATTCTCTATAGCTAGCCTATAACTAGACTAGCGTAAATAACAAACGCTAGAGAAAATATATTGCTATTTACGCTAATTAGATCCAAATAATATAGGGTTAGTGTATCTATTATAAATACTAATCCTATTTAAGAATAGCGTCTAAAATCTAGGGTAAATAATAGATTAGTTAGCTAGATACTAGGATTTTGCCGCCCCTTTAAAGCCCTTACTATTTTAACACTATGGACCTTATTATAGTGCTACCCCCTAGCTATAGCTATGAGAATCTTATTAACTAGGGAATTTTAGGCACTATATATTGCGATAAACTTTAAAATAAGGTTATTAAAGCTCTAAATAACACAAATTTTTAACGCTTTATTAAAGTTAAAAGGGATATTTATAAGAGACTTAGTTAATATAATGGACTCTTATAATACTATAGCAGCAAACTTTTCTAGAAGGATAACTATATGGCAATATATCTACAACACGCTCTAAATGGCTAGCTCTATAGGTTTCTTTAGGACAGAAGTAATAATATTAATTAAACTTTATAAATGCGTTGGATTTTATAGCTTGCAGATGTTCTTAAATATATTTACTCCAGAGGTGTTATATACAGTAATATTTCGTGCTATAACATTCTCTTAGATAAACATTTAAACGTAAAGCTAATCAACTTTACTAGTTTATTGATTAATGGATCTCCTCTTCTTACTTTATACTTAATTTAAGCCTAACCTTTATATCTAAGCACACCTTAGAAGGATGAAATTTTTGCCTTTAAATTGGCTTATTATTATATCTTAATATATTATATTGCCTTTTATAAACTTTCTAATAATAATATAGAGGATTGTTATAAATAAGGAATATTTCCTAAATTAAAGTCTTTAGGGGCGTTTGAAGTTATTATTAGAGGCTGTTAGAACGGCAAATATAACTATATAGATAGTGTTATTAAAGAAATAGGTAAGTAAGGTATATTTATAAAATTAGGAGTTTTAACTATTTAAACTTATTTATAGGTTTACGGAATCCATCTCTAGTAATGGCGCCATGGCATTTCCTCTATACTCTTAAGGCTTTCCTTTAATGTTTATAAAATCTTATCTTTGGCTTAAAAATCTAAAGGCTTCTCTGTCTAGATTTATACTTTACCCATTTCTTAGGCGTTATTAGCGTTAATGAAGGTAAGTTTTATGCTTTATAAGTCCATTAGTCTTACTATTCTTATATATAGTGTAATATACTAACTATCCTTTATTTAGGATATGCTGGATAATCTCTAGTTATTAGCAAGTTCCTAAACTACGCCATACTTTATATTATAGGTATTAGGCTAGGATATACTTACCTACCTTATGCAATAGCGCTAGGGTAAGGGATAATGCGATTTATCTTTAAGGAATGTCTTGGTTTCTTTTAGTACCTTTTATATTAGATGGTAATCTTGGTAGATTGGCATATCTTAAGTATAGAGAAGTTTATAATTTAATAAATTCTTTTAAGTATATTAATGGTAAAAGAGAGGATTTGTGATATAAATAAATAAGTGCTGTAATGCCTAGTAATATAATAAGTCTTACAACTTATAAGGCTTCGTTTTAATTAGATATATATAATATAGATAAGTTAGTAGTGAAATTTAGATAAAAACGGCTGCATATAGCAATACTGCCTTAAGAAAATGCACTTAAATAATTGGACTACTAAATGTAAACCCTGGCTTCCTATTTCCGCAGGACTAACTAAAACACAAGAATATGCCCAAGCTACTAGCCCTGTCTCTTCTGCACAGCAACCCTACCCTTTACTTTCATAACTTTAGAAAAAGAGCGCACCTATAATAATCCAGCTTTGGCTTGCCAAGCGCGTCTTTAGTAAGACTTAAGGGCATCTTTGGAATTTAAAAGCCCGCTCTTATAAACCTAGGTAGGCTTCTAAGCCACTTTATATTTGCGCCCTAACTTAGTTATTCTTTCCCCTAGAATATTATTAATCTCCTATTTATTATCTAAGCTTATTTTATTAATTTTGTCTTTTTTAGTCTAAGTATAACGCTTTATAGTAGGCTCTGGGTTTAAAACGCCGCTTTGGTTATTAGTAACGCCACTGCTATTACCGTCCTTATTCTTGTTATAAGTACAATTACTAGCCTTGTTATATAACGGCTTAATGCTATAGAGAAGGGTAGGCTCCTAAAGCAAAGGGCTGGCAGGCTATAGAGTGGATACCGCTTACTAGTCAACTTCTGGGTATTAAAAGTTAAGGTTAGGGATAGGAGGGGTAGGGGGGCTAGAAGACAAGTTATTGCAATAGGTAGGTGGCCTTTGTTGCTTCTGGGGACGTGGACTATTACTACCCTTACTACCCTCACCACCCTTACTACTCTCTTTAGTAGGGTTGTTAGAATTATAATTAATAACGTCATCCTACTTAAGCTTCCGCTTCCTTAGTATAAAGGATAATTTGCCTCCTATATTCCCTTTCTTATAATTACCCTCCTCCCTAATAAGTAGATTGTCTATATATTATGGTTATTAGGTTATAGTAACAATATTTTTAATATCTATAACTTACTAATATTATCTATATTATTGGCTATTAAGGAGTCTTAGTTAGCTACTATATGGGTCTCTAAATTCTATATAGCCTAGGGGATAGTTATAACATTAATTCCCTTAGCTAAGCTATCTATTTCATTAATATTTTCTTCTATAGGTTTGAGACGGTAATATAAAGATGCACTAAGGAGATCTTCTAGCTCCTCTAAAGAAGGTAGTTTCTTATCCTTATCGTCCTTATTACTGTGATTATTTCCGTTACCTAATAATTATTAAGCAAGGCTGTTGTATAGGGGGAAATGTATACCCAAGTTATGAGGTGCTAATTGATTGCCAACTTTATTAGCTTTATTGCCAGTATTGCTGGCTCTATTACCTTTAGCTTTAGGTTCTAAGCCTAGGTCAGCTGTATTATCTTTAATAAATATTAGATTTGCTGCTGGCTATTAGATATATTTATGGTTATTAGGAAAAGAGGGAGGGAATAATTGCTAAATTACCTTAATTATTTCCTTTAGCGTCTTAGCTATTACTTTTATTCTTGTAAATATCTTTATACTTATTAAAAGCCTTAGGATCTGCGGGTGCCTTATTAGGTGGAATGCTTAAAAAAGGCAATGTAGAATAACTTGCCTTTGTGTAACTAGCCTAAATATCTTATAGGATTATCTATTGGAGGGAAGCGAGGTACTCTCCCCTTTTTTATCCTTCTCTTTTTAGGTATATTACTTATATTTGCCTTAGAAGCTGTAATTGTATAATATTAAGAAGTCCTTGGTTTTTTAGGGGGTGTAGTATAAAAATTGATATTATTAAGTGAAATTTCTGAATAAAAATGAAGGGGTTAAAAAGATGCCACTGTTACTGCTACTATTGTTATTAGAGTTATTATTACCTTATACCTTTCCAATAGCCCTAAAGGATAAGTTACGCTGGGCTTTTAAGTCTACGCTAATCCCCTCTTTGCTACTAGCTTATATCTATAGTATCTATACTAAAATAACCCTACTAGCTTAATAGCAAATTAAAACGTGTAATCTACGCTTTGTTAGCAATTACCATTTACAACCTATAAAGGTTTGCACAGGCTTAAACTCTATTATAAGATTAATGCCTATTAGGAAACTGTAATTAAGACCTAACTAACTAAGCTGGCATATTTGGCCTCTAATAGGGGCATCGCACTAAGCCTCCTTATTAAGGAGGTTGGTAGTAAAGTGCCTCTACCCTTATTCCTTAGAGTTAGAGCTAGCGCTAATATGTCTATTTTCCAACCCAATTATACTAGTAAACTAGATCTTCTATACTAGATCCTTTGCAAGACTATAGTTCCTAGGGTTAAATAGGTAGGGGGCGTGCTATAATTCTGCTATAAGTATTAAAAGACACTCTAAGTAATAAGGGTATCCTTAAATCTCTCCCCTGGATCTAAGAAACTTCCTTAGTTATACTCTACGGAGCCTATAGCTACTGCTTAACCTCCTAAATATATATAAAAGCCTCGCTTCTATCCTTGCCTATAGCTAGATATTATAAATAACATAAGGGGGTAAATAGCGCGAGTAGATTAGGCGATTACGCCTATATCTATCTCACTACGCCCTTTTAGCTAATGTAGCCACTGTATAAAGTCCGTCTCCATTAGGAGATTAAATACGCGAATTTTTCTCTAGTATTTATTAGCTAAGAGCAAGATTATAATACTAGCTCCACTAGAAGCTAGGCTGTGTAAGGGCGCGAAGAGGCTTTAGGGAAGATTTGAAGGAATAATATATATTCTATCTAAATCTAAGGGTATATAGCTCTTAAAGAGAACAAGACGTTATGTAAAGAAGAGAAAGGAATATAGGAAACTTATAACTAAATATTTATGGTCTTAGCAGCAGACGCGTGGGCATAAGCCTACGCGGATTTTAATAGGTTTCAACCAAATTCCATTATATTAGTGGAATTTAGTGGAGACTGGTGGAAATTAATTAAGTTAGCGGAATTTGGTAGAATTTAATTAACTTAGCAGAATTTAGTAGAATTTAATTAAAGCGTTAGAATTTATCTGTTAAGTATTTTACTAAGACATTCCTACTATAACTGGGCTAGTCCCGTTATAGTACCCCCCCCCCCCCCCTTTAGCCAAAGGTCCAAAACAATTTAATTTGGTTAAGAATTTATAACTTATTGCCTTATAAGCGTTATAATATGGTTTAAGTTCTTTTTAATTTCAAGTTTCCTGCTATTATGTTTCATGTCTTTGTGTTAGGTAGTAGTTATTTACCTTTATATTATATCCATCTAGCCGGAGCAGGCCGCGAAGGATAGTCTTTATAGAATTCTTTTACTAGGGAAGGCGCGTTGGCCTTAACCTATTTATAGGTTTCCTAGGTTCGTGTTTTATATCCTTCCCACTTAATAAAAAGTTTAAATCGTTTAGATTGTGTTTTCTATTGCATATTATTAATTAAGTTAATAAAGTAAGAACTGTTACCGTTGTTAACAATTATAAGAAGTAGCGGCGGCACTTCGCGAGTTATAGGATTATCTTTTAAAGGTTGCAATAAGCTTATATAAAATGTCGGGTATATTTTTATCTTAGTTGGCAGTTTAAGCTTATAGGTGTATGGGCTTAGTTTCTTCTTAATTTAGTACGGGCCTGTAAACTTCTAATCGAGTTTCTTTAAGTGCCGTTAAGTCTTTAGGTTTCGTATATTTAGGTAGGCCATATTACCTTCCTTAAAGTCCTATATGGGAGCTTGTTCTTTATTCGCATACTATTCCTATAACGTTTAAGCGTACGTTAATTTACTTTATAATAGTTCCGTTAACTACTTTATTTAATTAGCGAAGTTATATACGTCAATTAACTAAATCCGTTTAATTATAGGTCCTATTATGTTAATTTTAGGTTATAGTTTAAATCCAAGTTAAGGGTCTTGTCCGTAGGTTGTATAAAACGGCGTCACGCCTATTAATACGTTTATTATATTATTCGCGGTAAACTTAGCTAAAGGCAGCCATTTTTCCCAGTTATCTTATAGGTAGGAGCAGTATATTTATAAGTATTATTCTATAATCGCGTTCGCAATTTTAGTTTGGCCATCTGTCTCTAGATAAAATGTAGTTAAGAGTTATATTTAAATGCTTAATTATTTATATAAAGCTTACCAGAAGTCTAAAATGAACTAGCTTCTGTGGTTAGATACTATCATGTTAAGAAGTCTGTGTAGCTTAAAGACATGCTTAACAAAATATTTGGCTACTAATATCGCATTAATTAAGTCTATAGGAATTATATATCGCATTTTTATAAGGCGGTTAATAACTACCATAATATTTGTGAACCTATTACTATTAGGCAAGTTGACTATAAAGTTAATTAAGATATCGCGCCATCTTTATATTGGAATTGGTAGCGGTTAAAGTACTCCTTACTTCTTTATATAAGAGGTCTTTCTATGCACGTATATTCTATATACTCGAACGTATTTTCGTATATAGTCATGCATTATAGGCCAGTAGTATACCTGTTAAACAATTTTATAAGTTTTTATACGGCTAGGGTGCCCTACTATAGGGGAGTTGTGTATAAATTTAAGTATCTTAAATTATAAGGGTTTAGAATTTGGAACTACTATCTTCTATTAATAGTATAATTGGTTATTTTAAATTTCACATTTAGTAAGTGTAATATCCTTATACTGTCGTTTTCCTGTTTAAATCGCTTTTATTATATCTATTATACATATATTATTCTTATATTTATATTATATTAGCTTATTAATTTCCATTTCTTATTTATTAACTTCTAATTCATTTCTGTTAAGTTCCATGTCTAGGAATATAGGATGTAGTTTTTTAAAATATTTAGGGGGTAATAAAATCTATAATTAATTTATAATCCGTTTATCTATAGCGTTTACAGGTAGGTCCTGTAACCATTATATTAATATATTAGGCTTTTAATTAAGTTTACCTAGTTAATATATAATCTTAAAGTTAAATTGTAAGAGGTATTTAGCCTAACAAATTTGGCGCTGCATTAATTGCTTTATAGTTATAAAGTACTGCAGGTTCTTATAGTCTGTTAATATATATATTAGGAACAACGATCCTTTAAGCTTAGAACGCTATTGTTTAAAGCATTTAATAATTGCAAGCAGTTCCTTATTATATATCTTGTAGTTTAATTTAGTAGGGACGAGTTTCCAAAAGAGAAAGGCTACTAGACATAGCTCGCCGTTCTTATTATATTATAATAATACCCCCCCTAGCATATAATTAGACAAGTCCGTTTTAATAATATATTTAAGGTTAGAGTTAAAGTGGGTGAGAATTAGAGCAGTTATAAAATAATATTTTAGTTTATTAAAAGCTTATTTACATTTAGTAGTCTATTTAAATCTTATATTTTTCTTTATTAAGTTTACTAATAGCTGAACAATTTTTAAAAAGTGATTAATAAATTAATAATAGAAATTTATAAATCCTAGAAATCCTTAAATATCTTATACACTACCAGGACTTTCCTAGTTTATAATTGCAGCAACTTTCTTAGGGTCTATTTTAATTCCGTCACGGGATATAATTAAGCCTAAGTATATAACTTTAGACGTGTAGAACTTGCATTTCTTAATATCGCATTATAAGCCTATATCTTATAGGCGTTTAAGGACCATTCTAATGTGTTTCTGATATTTAGAAAGCAAGAACAAGTAGATTGAGATATTATTAATATATACAGTAACAAATACATTAAGGAATTTACAAAGCGTATTATTAACGTATTATTAAAACATACTAGAACCATTCTTTACGCTAAATAGTATTACTAGGTATTTAAAGAGTCCCCATTGTATATAAAAAGCTATATACTTCTTATCTCCTTTACGTATACGGATTTTATTAAAGGCAGCAACTATATTAAGCTTTATAAAGTACTGTGCCTTCGCTAAACAGTTAAGCGTCTCTTAAATTAGGGGAATTGGATATTAGTTTTAAATTATAATTATATTTAGAGCTTAATAATTAATATAGAATCTTAAGCCTTCTCCTAGCTTTTTAATAAATAGTATAGGTAAGGCAAATGGAGATTAACTAGAGCGAATAAATCCTTTTTCCAGATATTTGTTAAGGTATTATTATATTATAAGCAGTTCTTTTTATAATATACTATATAGCGGACCGAACTTTGGTATTATACTAGGCTTAAGTTCTATCTTAAAATTGTGCTTATTTTGGTGTAGGGCTAGTTGGTCTATAAATTATTTTTTAAACTCGTTAATTAGATCGTGGTACTCTTTAGGTATAAGAGGTTAAGAGTTAATATATTGCTTTAGTTCTAGCGCTTTCTTAATGTCTTCTATTGTTATAGTGAAGATTTTATGGTCTTGTTTTCTTGCTAATAAAATAAAGGGCGCGGCTTATATTATATGAATTTTAAGAGGTTCTAATAAAATATCTTTATATTTTTTGCCATAATTAGCAGTTGTGGCTTTATTGTCTTGGTTTAAGGTTTATAGCAAGGGTAATTTATATTATTTTGAATTTAAATAGTTGTGTGCATATTTATAGGGCAAATGGTTTTTTAAGCAATAACTTTAGTAGTAGGTTGTACAGAACTTTAGTGTTTCTTTAACCTAGCTAATTAAAGGGTTATATTGTTTTAGCTATCTATGTCTAAGTATTACTATTAGTCACACAGGGTGACTCACCAATAACGACTACTTAAGTAGGTTACAGTGATGTTGGTTAATAGCTTGATATTTATTGGGATAAGGGAGGGCGAGGAGCTTAAGGCTCCTCGCCACGCTAGTGCCGCGGGACACGTGACCACGTAACCACGCGACCACGCGACCACACGTAATATTATCCCAACACTAGCAATTCTTCTTTTGTGGGTTGCCTGCGTGACTATACCATTCTAACTACTTAACTAGTGTAACAAATATCAATCCTCCTTACTTACTATTGCCATTATAATATAAGTCTCGCTGTCCTAAAATCTGTTAAAGAAATGGTGGTTAACCAAGTGGTAAATCTTAAACTGTTATAACCTTAAATTACTATATCTTCTACTCCCTCTTTACCCATCCTTTACGGTACCCTCTATGAGGGCCTCCTCTGCGGTAGCTAGAGCCTCTATGTCTATCCTCGCTACTACGGCCTCGTCCATACCCACTTCATCCGTAGGAGTAATCGGTCCAGTACTGGCCGTTGTTATAACTGTCGTATTCGCCGTAATCGAGCTCCTGCTAAGGGTAGTTATTAAAGTAGAATTGCTGTGCCTTATGCAAGTAAATAGCGGTGCTAATTGCAGGTCTTAAGTCATATAATCTTCCAGTGATTTTGCTGTAATAGAAGCTACTAGTACAATTTTTAAGCATAACCAAAAATATACTGTGATATTAAACCTCTGGTAATTCTTTCTTTTAATATTAAACCTCTGGCAGTCCAATCTTGTCGTAAGCATTCCACTGTCCGTATTGCTGATATGGCGGGTGGGGTTGCTTATTGCGTAGTAATTACGGAGGTTATTGCGGAGGTTGCTATGGAGGTTACTATAGAGGTCATTACGGTGGTTGCTGCGGAGACTACTGCGGAGACTACTGCGGAGATTGTTAAGGCGCGGTAGGGGTTAGAGGGAACGTCTCGGCGCTTAAGTAGGACGGGGTTAAGAATCTCTGGTAGGACGGAGCTTAAGGCATAGGTTAAAATACAGCAGCCTAAGGAACTTGAGGTGTTTAATAGCCTAAGGTTATCTATAGTGTTGCTTATAGTTGTCCGTTGGGATTCCCTTAAGAGTTAAACTTCTTTATAGCGCGTATTTGGTGCTCAATCTTAATCTCTTGTGGAGTCCATTTATGCTCTTCTTTTACGTCAATAACTTGCTCCTAAATGTTGTCTCTAATAGTACCCCTATCCATAGGTACGAATACTCCATTCTCCCATAGGAAGTTACGGAAGTCTTATACAATATTCTTCTTCGCGAGGGCCCATGTTTCCTTTATCCATCCAATAAAGTCCTCCTTCATGCAATACCATAGCACAGTATCATTATATTCGCTGTCTGTGTATTGTGCTATGCAGTATAATAAGAATCCGTTTAGGTCCTATTGCTCGGCGTTTATAGGGTTAATGTCTTTGTCCTATATCTCTGGGTTAATGTCGTTCTTGTACTTCTTCGCAGTGTTCCCAATAATCCTATCGAATCGCCGATTCCATCGCGATTGCCATGGCAACACAATCGGATTCAATTGATCGGGTCTGATTCCATCGCGATTGTCGATTGCAATCTCCGATTGCCACGCCGACAGGGGTAAAGGACAGGGGTGGCGGAGCCGCATCTCTATGTTAGGACTCAGCTCTATTTATAATAGCTTGAATGAATGCCTCCAAGACGAAGCTTGAATGATGCTATATACACAAAGATACTAAACTGAGGAGAAGAAGAAGAAGAAAGATTATTAGGGGTAGTATAGGCCGACATGTCGCGAGGGCCGCTAAGGCGCTAGTGGTAAGCGAGCCAATAGCGATTTTCCATGCCGGGCATGGAAAATCGTTATTGGTTCAGCCAGGGGCGGTGAGTGTGACTGACATCTTTACAGTGGAAATTGGTGGAGTTTTGTGGGCTTGGTAGAGGTTGCGGATATTGCGGATATTGCAGATATATTGTAGATATATTGCAGACATATTGCAGACATATTACAGACATATTGCCGCAGATTGCCGTAGATTGCGGTAAATTACAGTGGAAAACGGCAGATTATGATGGAAGGTGTTATAGGGTATGTCCCGTAACACTAAGGGTTGATTTATGGTACCATAGTTAATATAATTATTTCTGGTTAAAGCGGTTCGCTGTATACCAGTATCAGAGACACTTAGAAGCCTTAATAATATCTTCTTTTATCCTCGCACGGCGATTAGAGAGTAAGAGCTTCGTAGAGCTAAAAAGGCGCTTACATTCTGAGCTTATAGCTGGTATAGCTATTATGTTAAACGCCATGCGCGCCAATGAGGGCCACTGGCTTTTATAAGCCTTCCACCACCTATAAATATCAATCAGCTCCCCAGGCTTTATGATAACCGATTTAATCTTTATATATTGCTCAAATTCATCCTCCTCTTCGCCCTGTTGATTATCGTTGTAATTAGGAGGATATAGAAATTGGTTAAAGTCGCTTAGGTCTTGTTGTTTCGCGGAAGGAAGAATATAAAGGCTTATAGAAGGTTTAGCAATATCTTTGTAAGCTGTTAACTATAGCGTTTTAACTGCTTCTTTAGCTTGTGCAATCTAATCCGGCCTCCCCTTCTAGTGGCGCTTGAGAAATTGCGATTTGTGTTCTGGGTGAAGAAGTATTAAAGCAGTATAGGTAGGGCTTTTATCTAATTTCCTGTAATAGCTCTCTAGCTTGCTCCACCCATGCTTAATACTTTGGAGGATGTGTCTATGGTCAGCAAGTATAATATCCATCTGCTTAAAAATCTGCGGAGCATTCTTAGCTGTTAACTGCTTTTAGCTTATAAGTTCTGCTCTGTACTTCACAGCCCTCCTTTCCAATGTCCCTAAGAGGTATTCCATGGTTGGTAAAGCCTCCTATAAAGCTTTATATGATCCTGTTCGAGCCTGGCCTTCGGTACGCTTTGTAAGCATATAAAAAGGTTAAAGGATTTCTTTTATTCGGATAATAGTATCCTAATTACCGTTAGAAAGTTTATCTAGCTTAGAAAGAGAGCTCTCATTCTTCTTAATATGACGTTTGGTAAAAAGATTAATGGCGTCTCTAAGATTAAGAGCTCGTCTAATTATTAAAAACCAGGAATTCCAGCGTGTATCGTTATTCTGTATTGGGATAAGAGGATCTTTTGTCTTAAGATCTTTATCTAAATGTCCCTTGGTTTCTATTATTGGCTCTAGCTCTTTTACTCCTTTACGTGCCTTTACTAGGAAATCCTCCCGTCGCTATAGTGTAAGGCGGATATAATTAATAACATTGTGAAGCTTGCCTAATACGCCTTTACTCCTCTAGTGCCGTAATGCTGCCTTCTCATCTCCAAGTATAGCCGCAGTAGTAATATCTTTCTCAAAGACTTCAGGATTTTCGCCAAAAAGCATTGCTTTTACTAAGAGGTTTAAAACATGGCCAAGACAGCGAAGGCGACGGTGTTCTTTTGTGTCTTTAATATTGAGTTGTTTAATTATAGCGCTAATATAAGTATTATTTGATCCGGCGTTATCAAGGACAAAATAGCCTATTTTATCGATGATTTTGTAGGTCTTAACGACAGCAATAATAGCTTCCGCAATATTCTCTCCAGAATGAGGGCCTTTAAGACGACGTAATCCAAGCAATGTAGTCTCTACTTTATATTTAGAGCTTATATAATGGCCAAAGACTCCAACAAATGCAAGATAATTAGGTGAGGTCCAAAGGTCGTAAGATAAGTAGATAAGGCTTTTACTTTCTTAAAGCTGCTTTACAATATCAGATTATCGCTGCTGAAAATCCTCCATAATCCATGCTCGTACAGTATCACCGCTTTTAGGGATCCACTCTGCAAGCTTCGTATTGAAGACAGCGAGAAAGGCTTAAAACCAGTCATTCTTAACCTGTGAAAATATAATATGCATTACAACAATCTACTGGATAAGCCACTGCTTTAGAGTCTTAAAAGTAAAACGTGTGACCCATTTAATCTGTATATTATTATCTGGAGGCTCTGACAGTGTTTTATCGCTAGCGTCGGCGGTACAGAGGGCAGGGAGGACGGTAAACTCGTTAGTTTAAGAGCTTGTTTTTGTAATAGAATAATCTGCTTTAAGATAGCTTTTTAGATGGAATGTAGAAGTTGTCTTATAGGCCTTGAACCGCTTGTTATTCTAGCATTTTAAGCATAGCCAGAACCACTGCGCATTATCCTCATAGTATATTTCTTTACCGTAATTCCAAAACCAGCCTTTCTTCTTTCCTTTTGTAGCTGGCATTCGTTTACCGTGTAAGTAAGTCTTTCCGCCTTCTTGAAGAGTAAAATCGTTATTATTTAAAGGATTTGAAGGATCTGAAGGTGAAAATTTGATAGGGGTACTGATGGAGCAATTTTGGAGCTGACGCGACAGCGAGGTTAAAGCGGAGGTAGATTCGGTTTCTTCAGTCTTAGAAGCCATTAGCAGTTAATATCTTAAAAAATAAGCACTTTTACACTGGAATTTTGATAGATAAGTGCTTGCTTTAGAAGATTTTTTAGATGTGCGTAGTGTTCTGCAATCGCGATTGTCAATCACGATTTAATCAAGCCAATTAGGATTGCGGTCCAGGCAATCCGATTGCAATCTAATTGGCTCGGATTACGGATTATGGATAGTCCGATTGACTAAGTCCGATTTGATTATTGGGAACACTGCTTCTTCGGGTAGGTCAACGCCATAATAGAAGTAGAATCGACGGGGTGTCGTACGTCAAAGGTAGGTAGGATTTTCGGCTTTATAGGATCTTGTAGGTTTGCTGTCAAAAGGTAGGCAATTTGAGGCGTAGTTAACGCGTTTTGGACGTTGACTTGGGACCCTAGGTTCAGTAACACTTCTGACCTAAAGTACTCAACCAAATCTTCGTAAACGCGATTGTTCTGCGTAATGGACGCAACTTGGTATCTCCTAGTACTTAGTAACACTTCTGTTACTGGTTTTCCGCAAGCCTAAGGTAGTATAGTATCGCCGGGAACCCCTGCACGAGACTGTCTCTTCTGTCGATAACCTAGCTGCTCTATGGTTGACTGTGTGTTTAACCACTAATCAGTGTTGGTTATATAGGGTGACTCACCAATAACAACTACTCGAGTAGGTTATAGTGATGTTGGTTAATAGCTTGATATTTATTGGGATAAGGGAGGGCGAGGAGCTTAAGGCTCCTCGGCACGCTAGTGCCGCGGGACACGTGACCACGTAACCACGCGACCACGCGACCACACGTGATATTATCCCAACAATTACCTTATAATGCTTTAAAGGTGTTATAAATAGGGAAATGTATTTAAGGTGTTTGCCTATCTACAATTTTATAAAAGTGTAGTATGTTAGTTCGCTATATATTAAGGGTTTGCCGTTAAAGCCTTATAGGCCTTAGGGCTTATTAAGTTTCTTTAAATTTAGGCGTTAAGTTTTTGCGTATTTTATATTAATAAAGCCTATGCTAGTAGCTCTGCTATCTATAAGGATTTATACCTCCTTCTATTTTCTAAGTATTTAAATTTCGCTAAGTATATTAAGGGAGTTATATTATGTATTAGCGCTAGAAGAGCCTAGACACTTATACTCTTTCACTTTTTGTCCTAAGGCGCGACTTGGCCCTAGGATGATTCGTTTTCTAAGTTAACTAAAGATAAGGTGCTTTATAGCGTCTAAGTATAATTTATAGAATGAGTGCAAGTTAAGGAGTAAGTATAACTTAAAGAATAAGTGCGATTTAATAACTAGGAGGAACTACAGCGGACCTTTTTAAAAGGGTAAATTTAGCAATTCTTTTAAATATGTCCTTTTTTACTACATCTGAAGTATTCTCCGTTTATGGCTTAAGTTCTTTGTTTGTTGGTTCCTAAGGGTGCATAAGATTAAGTGGTATTGAGGTCCATAGGTTTATATATAGGACTTTTTAGGTTTAGAGAGGGATCGTGTTTTAGGGTATATATTGGTTTTGTGGAGTTTTAAATATATAGCGTGGTCGGCTTTAGAGAATAAGTTTGTTTGTTATATTAAAGGTCCTTATTAATTTATTAACACATTATAGCGGATTTAGGTAGGTCTTTTGGTAGTTCCCTGCCTACTAACTAGGCTCTAATCTTATCCAAAATGGCTTGTTAAAGGGCAGCAACTTTAGCGGCTTTATTCCAATCTAGTTCGCCAATAAGGCCTAAAAATTCCGAAAAGAAGCTGGTAAATTCTCGGTTCCGTTATTATAGGTTTTTAAGTTTAGTGACCACTATATATTCGCGGCTGGCGTTATTATATGTTCGTTCTAGTAGGGAGATAAAGATTTTAAAATTAATAAAGGTGCCGTTATAGAAGAATAGATCTATAGTTTGTGCAGCGTCCTTGCTTAAACAAGACATTCTATAGCTAATTTTACTAGCTTTGGTGGGGTATTAGTTGTAGTTTGTTAAGAGTTTAAGACGGAGCTTAGTTAGAAAGGGATATAGGTTATTTTAATTTCTATTAAATATTAGAGGATTAGGAAGCTTTTTAGATTTTATAATAAGTATTAAATTTGTTATAGATATGGGTTAAGTTACTATTACTAGTTTAAAGTTCGCGTTTAAGGGGCTAGGCTCGGATACAGTTACTTTGATTTTATTTATAGGCGGTATTATAGTCTCTAATATAAGTATTTTAACATTACGGAGTTCTTTATAGAGTGTTTCTATTGATTGCTAATACTGGGCTTCTAGTGCAGCCCGCTACTAAGCTAAAGCATCTATAAAGGCTTCTTACATTGCAGTTAACTGTTCCCTAACTAGGGTTATAATGCTTATGGTTAACGCGTAGGATTTAAGGTTGTTTACTATTTTAATAGTAGTTATCTTTAACGTAATGTAATATAAGGGCATAAAGAGGCTTTAAGGAAGATTTAAAGGAATAATATAAATTCTATCTAAATTTATGGGTATATAGCCCTTGTAGAGAATAAGACGTTGTGTAAAGAAGAGAAAGGAATATAGGAAATGTGTAACTAAATATTTAAGGTTTTGGCAGCGGACGCGTGGGCATAAGCCTACGCGGATTTTAATAGGTTTTAACCAAATTCCATTATATTAGTGGAATTTGGTGGAACTTGATTAAGTTGGCAGAATTTGGCAGAATTTGATTAACTTGGTAGAATTTGGCAGAATTTGATCAAAGCGTCGAAATTTATCTATTAAGTGTTTTATTGAGACATTCCTACTGTAACTGGGCTAGTCCCGTTACAAATATAGTAGATATTAACTAGTAGGAGGTCTATAGGTTTCTTTACGGACTATTATTAGGCTATATTTTATAGTCTAGGGTTTATAATCTTTTTTAGCTCCTATTCTATCTTCTATAAGTTATCCCTCTAGTTTATATATTTAGTATAGCATCTAATGCTCCTTACTATTCTTTATGGCTACCTAGGGCCTAAGTTCCCTATAGGGAGCTCCGCTAGCTTTTTACTAACTTTTTTAATCTTTAGTATAGGTGGTATAATATAGGTAGTTTAGGGGCGGTATAGTATATAGATCCGTTGCGGGTTAAGCTATACGTCCTTTTTAAAAGCCTGGTCCCTATATATAGCATCGGCCCAGTAAATAGTGTTTATCTATAGCCGTATAAGGTTCTCCATTGTAATACTAATCTCTTTTATAAAGGAAGGCGTTTGTTATGATAACGATGTATTATATGCGAACGCTAGATGAATAAGTATTAGATTTATAGAATTGATAGCTATATACAGCTGTTGTGGAGACTTAAGAGGATTGCTGGAGAGCTTAATAAGAATGTAGCTGCGGGCAAATCTATATAGGGGTAATTAGGGCGGATAAACTATCTGCTAAGCGATATTAAATAAGGAAAGGAAAGCTACGCGTTTAGCGTAGCGTGTGTTGTAGGTAGTTTCGTAATAGTACCCCCCCTCTAGGGGGTCGCAGATCTGGTAAGGCAGAGCTAGGACAAAGAAAGAGAAAGAGAAGGAAGAGGAAGAGGAAGAGAAAGAGAAAGAAGAGAATCTAGTAGGTGGTAGTACAGTGCTAACGACAAGGTTATTAGGGTAGCAGTATAATACTAGCAACAGTTTGGGAGGTAGCAGTATATTGCTAGCGATAGGTCTAGACGTAGCAGTATGGTGCAAGTAGTGTATTTAGGTAGTAGTATAATACAAGCAACAGGTCTGGAGTAGCAGTATAATGTAAGCAACAGGTCTAGAGTAGTAGTACGATATAAGCAACAGGTCTGGAGGTAGCAGTATAGTGCCAGTGACTGGTATTTGGGGGTAGCAGTATAATGCTAGCAACTAGTGTTGGGTTTGGAAAGGAGAACGGGAAAGATCTGGTCTGGATATATTGAAGACTCTACGTAAAGAGTCCGCGATAGCTTTACGCTATCGTTGATGTTAGGCGGGTCTGGACTGGCGAGCAGTAGTAGTACGATACTAGTGATAGGTCTGGAGGGGTAGTAGTATAGTACTAGCAATCTGGATCTAGGGTAGTAGGATAGTGCTAGCGGTCTAGATTAGGGTCTAAAAACTAAAGCTTTTACTATAGCTGCCTATAGTAGGAAAAGAGCTAGCTGGGTCTAAAAAAGGAGGAAGAAAAAAATTGGGGCTAGAAGAATAAAGAAAAAGAACATCTAGCTAGCTAGATAGTGTAAGCAATCCTAATGTTATAATAATAATATATTATATGCGAACGCTAGATAAATAAGCATTAGATTTATAGAATTAATAGCTATATATAGCTATTATAGAGACTTAAGAGGATTGCTAGAGAGCTTAATAAGAATATAGCTGTGGGTAAATCTATATAGGGGTAATTAGGGCGGATAAACTATCTGCTAAGTAATATTAAATAAGGAAAGGAAAGCTACGCGTTTAGTATAGCGCGTATTATAGGTAGTTCTATAATAGTACCCCCCCTCTAGGGGGTTATAGATCTAGTAAGGTAGAGCTAGGATAAAGAAAGAGAAAAAGAAGAAAGAGGAAGAGAAAGAGAAAGAGAAAGAAGAGAATTTAGTAGGTGGTAGTATAGTGCCAGCAATAAGGTTGTTAGGGTAGCAGTATAATACTAGTAATAGGCTGGGAGGTAGCAGTACGTTGCTAGCGACAGGTCTGGATATAGTAGTATAGTGTAAGTGGTATATCTAGGTAGTAGTATAATATAAGTAACAGGTCTAAAGTAGCAGTATAATATAAGCGATAGGTCTGGAGTAGCAGTATAATATAAGCAATAGGTCTAAAGGTGGTAGTATAGTGCTAGTAACTAGTGTCTGGGGGTAGTAGTATAATGCTAGTAACTAGTATTAGGTCTAAAAAGGAGAATAGGAAAGATCTAGTCTAAATATATTAAAGACTCTACATGGAGAGTCCGTAATAGCTTTACGCTATCGTTAATGTTAGGCGGGTCTAGACTAGCGAGTAGTAGCAGTATAATACCAGTAATAGGTTTAGAGGGGTAGCAGTATAATACCAGTAATAGGTTTAGAGGGGTAGCAGTATAATGCTAGCGACTAAGTTAAGTAGTAGTAGTATAGTGCTAGCGACGTGTCTAGAGGGGTAGTAGTATAATGCTAGCGACTAAGTTAAGCAGTAGTAGTATGGTGCCAGTAACGTGTCTAGAGGTAGTAGTACAATGCTAGCAATTTAGGTTAAAACTAGGAAGTATACAGCTCTCCTAGTAGTAGTACAGTACTAGTAATCTGGGTTAGGACTAGGGAGTATACAGCTCTCCTAGTAGTAGTATAGTGCTAGTAGTAGTATAGTGCTAGTGATCTAGGTTAAGACTAGGGAGCATATAGCTCTTCTAGTAGTAGTATGGTGCTAGCAATTTAGGCTAGGACTAGGGAGTATATAGCTCTACCTAGTAGCAGTATGGTGCTAGCGGTCTAGATTAGGGGTAGTAGTATAGTGCCAGCAATTTAGATCTAGGGTAGTAGTACAGTGCTAGCGGTCTAGATTGGGGTCTAGAAACTGGAGCTCCTACTATAGCTGCCTATAGTAAGAGAAGAGCTGGCTAGGTTTAGAAAAGAAGGAAGAAAAAAATTGGGGCTAGAAGAATAAAGAAAAAGAATGTCTAGCTAGCTAGACGGTATAGGCAATCCTAATATTATAATAATGATGTATTATATACAAACGCTAGATAAACAAGTATTCGATTTGTAGAATTAATAGCTATATACGGCTATTGTAGAGACTTAAGAGGATTGCTAGAGAGCTTAATAAAAATGCAGCTGTGGGCAAATCTATATAGGGGCAATTAGGGCGGATAAACTATCTGCTAAGCGATATTAAATAAGGAAAGGAAAGCTATGTATCTAGCGTAGCGCGTATTGTAGGTAGTCCCATAACAGCGTTAGGGGTATAGTTTTGGGCTAAATAAGCCGTCTATTCTATATATTAAGCTATAAGCCTAAATAGGCTAGCTATTTTCTTCCTAAGATTATATTATAGCTTTTAAGATCTATAATAAAAAAGGGGATGTTATACTACCTTTATTTATTAACATGGAGATAGATCTACAAGATAGTTATAATAGGTAGTCCTACCTATCCATTATACCTATAAATAGAAATTAGCTTAGGCAGTTCTTCTAGAGGCATATTTAAAAAGTTAACCAGTTTTATCCTATGCGCGGTTATGAAAGGTGCTCCTTTTACCGAACCAACCAGAGGCTCTAGATTTAATTGAGTCTTGGCAAAATAAAGCTGTAGATTTGATCAATTAATTATAACCCAATATTATAGTAATAAAGCTTAAATTTGATATATAATTCGACTCTATTGTGGCTTGATTTGATTTAGGTGTTCCTACTAGCAAGGCCTATACGCGCAGAGGTGTATATTGCATAGAGGACAGCCCAATTTGATCTTTAGAGGACGACGTCGTCTTACCTACTCCTTACTATCGCGAGATTTCTGCGTGGTGTTTACTGAAAGCTCCATAAGAGGTTTCCTAACCTTTGGCTTAATTGTAGTCTTCCTACCTGCAGTAACGCAAGCTGCACAGCTTTGCTGCTTATTACCTAGCCAAATAGGCCTTTGCCTATGCTCCTCTGCAGGTGCCTTATGAATATCCGCATCCTCTATTATATTTACTAGGCCAAGTGGTTTTATAAGGCGTTCGCCGTGGTTAAATAAGGCATTAACGAGCTCTTTACGGAAGGCTTTATGGGCGCTATGGGTGGGCCAATAGCCAGGGACTGACTTGGTAGAGAGTTTATAGCAATTAGTAATGGTTGTATTAAGTAGGAAGTAGTAGAGAGACTTCTAGGACTTTAAGTGCGTCCTCTGCGTGTTATAATATAACCTTAGTTAATCGGCTTAATCAACGCCGCCTATAAAGTGGTTGTATATATTAATAAACTGTGGTATTAAGAGCTCCTTTATAGCCTTATCTCTAAAGATTTTCTATGTTTATTGGGCACCAGAAGCGGTCTCTGTAGGGCGTCATTGAGTTCGTCGAACCTTAACTCTACCTGGCGATGTATAACGTCAGTACCTACAGAGCCTTGTTTTTAGTAGACTTACCTAAATCAACCGTACTTATAAAAAGTACTACATTAGCGTCCTTTTAAGCAAACTCTATAACGGAGTAGTCTTCTAAGAGCCTCCTGTATAACTTCCCCCATTCGATCTGGCTTGAATGCACTAGTTTAAGGTCCGCGAGTGACCGATCAATCTGCTTGGGGGGGTCCTTTTTTAAACGCGCTAGCTCTGTGCATTTAGCGTCCCATTCCTCCACTACCTTACGCCTTATTTTGGTTGTTTATACTATTCCTGTAGCTCTAATTCCTTCCTCGCGAAGCTGATAAAGTAGCTTAACGCTTATAAAAAGGTTATCCAGCCAAACGATATGCTTGTTCCTATTAAAATATCGCTTGCCGTTAAGTTCCTGTAGTAGAAGATTTAATACTACCGCCTGCGTCTTAAAAAAGCCCTTATCCTTTGTCCAATACTCATCCAAATCAACGGGTCCCTTTTTATCACCTTTTGCATGCTAAAGCCAGTCTAGTACGTAGCCTTAATTAGCTACAACCCATATTTTAAAGCCTTTGGGTGTAGGTTTGCTCGAAATATTAACAGTTTTAAAAGCTTGGCTGGTAAATTAAACAATTGTCTTGTTGACGGCAAGGTGGGTTCTAAGCTTCCAATAGAGTCGAAAACAATCGCGTATAGTGTCGCTGAGTGTAGCAATCTTCTTAAAAGGAGACTCTTTTGTCTTGTTGTTGGGGTCCTTTGGAAATAATATATGAAGCTTTAAATCAATCTGCTGCCACCAACTTTTGCCCATATTTTCTCTTATAGTAAAATAATTAACGCCCCTTTTATGGGTAGTTATCCAATATTCCATAATGTCCCTTTCTGGTGACAGGCCTATATAAATTGTCACTGCTAAGAATGTAAGAAGTTCCCTTGCAGAGGTAGGCTTCTATTTTCAAGGCGTCCTGACCTTCCTGTTCTTGTCCTTATATTTTCAGTAGGGGTAAAGCCTTGCATACTCGTTTGTATAAGCAGCTAGTTCCTTAAGTAATTCGTCCGTCCATATAAGCTTAAACAATGCAAGAGGATTAGTAGGATCAACGTGTGGTAGATTTGGTGCGCCATTAGTGTAGGGAAAGTCAATAGGAAGGGGGTTGAAATTGGGCAGTGGCCAAGGCTTGGGGGGTGGAATTTTCGCCTTCTTATTCTTTGGTATAATATACTAATCAGGTTGAACAAGGCCTGCATTATTGGAAGAACGTTTACGGCCCATTGTGGTAATTTAATCACGATAAGAAGCTATATATTATCTCATAAATCAGACCCCCGGGGAGAAATTGCGCTACGACGTGGAAGGACTAGCGCTACGCTTGTGGACCTTACCCTAGTCCTGTGGACTCCTGGACCAATCAGATCACACCAAGAGGAATTTCTCCCCGAGGGTCTGAGAGCTTATGGGCGCCCTTTGTATGAGAACTCAATGTTTCTTATTAGGCGATAACTCTTCCACCACAACGCGTATCTTAACCCTTTTATAACGTCTAGTTATTATAAAAATACTATAAGGTAGGAGCTCTTTAATTTCTCTATCTATTGCATTAAATAATAACGTCGTAGCTATATTATATAGTTAGTTGCGTCGGTTGCATTTTGTTGGTTGCATTTTCTTATTAGTCGCATTTTCTTGTCGGTCGCATTTTCTCGTCGCAATCTTGCCTCACTGCTATGCCTTACATACTTCTCTACGTCTAATTATCTCTAAAATAATACGAGCTAAAAGCTCTTTTTCTTCTCTATCGCCTCTATATTATGGCAATATCATAGCTCTATTCTACGAGAAGTTAGATATAGGTAGTTGGTTAGTTTTAGTCTAGTTTTGTTACGATTTTGCCTCACTACCAAAACTTATGTACTTCTCTAGGTCTAATTATCTCTAAAATACTATGAGGTAAAAGCTCTTTATCTTCTCTATCGCCTCTACGTTATAGCGATATCGTAGCTTTAGTATACAAGAAGTTAGACATAGGTAGTTGGTCGAGTTTCTACAAACATTCAAATCCAAATCTAACTTACGTTTTACGACGATGTATCTCGCCCCTTAATACTCTAAATATAGGCCTATAGTATATATTTATAAATATATAATTACCTAAAGAATCTATTACATCAAGCATATATATTATAAATATTATGGTTGGGACACGGCTCATAAAAATATACAAAATTTGATTTTTAAA
>Ga0307507_10000296_pt1 | contig 99589 bp, 24 predicted proteins | sample 7_EM_MG_FD_207223 | JGI IMG/M metagenome (GOLD analysis project Ga0307507, IMG submission 207223) | Populus trichocarpa ectomycorrhiza microbial communities from riparian zone in the Pacific Northwest, United States - 7_EM | ecosystem: Host-associated > Plants > Roots > Unclassified | place...
ACAAGAGAGGATTTCTTAGGAGTATGGTTATGTATTTAAAGGACCTTAGTCCCTACTATAGATAGTTCTCTCCTTGTAGTAAATCTTAGAATATAATTAGAGTTAATCTGTTAGGTAACTACTCCACCAGTTATTATTACGTTGTTGTTTTATTCTTACCTATATACCTAGCCTAATAATAGGACCTACTGTAGTTCCTACTACTAGGTTCCGTTATACATTCACTACCAAGGTTACGGTATTAAATAAGATTAAATAACATGCCACCTAAAGCACCAGTCACGACGGCGTTAACGGCAGCCACAACCTTAGGGCCAGGTAATACCAGTATAAATAATAGGGATTCTCAAGTGGTTACGCAAGGTTAGTTATAGGAAATAGTTAATCACTTATAAGATAATAATAGGATACTTAAAGAACGTATTAATGGAATTAGAGCAGCAAAAATTAAGCTACCTTTAATTAAACAATTCTTAGGGGAGAAGTTGAAGCTTAAGGGATTTCTTACACAGATACACTTTAAGGTAGTATAGGAAGGAGCGAAGTTAGCAACATTATTAGATTAAGTAGCCTATATAGGATTATTCCTAACGGGGAGGGTACTTAAGTAGTTTAAACCATATCTTATAGAAATATAGGCTAATAGCATAACAACGACTAACCAAGACGTGCGGTATATATTTGCCAGTTGGAATGGGTTTATAGAACGGTTAACGCAGATATTTAGAGACCCGGAGGCTATAACTACAGCGGAACAAAAGCTTTAAAACTTAGTACAACACACTTTAGTAATTAAGTATACAACACAGTTCTAAACACTAGCCACATAGGTTAAGTGGAATGATAGGGCGCTTATAGCACAGTATAAATAGGGACTTAAGGCTAAAGTCTAGGACGCAATTATCCTAATAGAAGATGTGGATACTCTAAGGGAGTTAATAGATTAGTTAATAAAGATTAATAATAGGATCTACTAAAGGGAACAAGCTAAGAGAGGGCAAGATAGAGTTCTATAGTTGTATAAGGCGCAGAGTACGCAACAACAGATATAGAGTTAAAAACTATAGAATGGCGCAGAGCTAATAGACCTAAGCGGTACTAAAGAAACCTAAAGGTGGAAAAAGAAACTATAAAAACCTAAAGGTTAAGAATTAAGTAATTAAAGGACCTAGGAGTAGAGGCTAAACCAGAGATCTTAGTAGTAGAAGACGTTTAGGCGGACTCTATAGCAAGAAAAATGGTTTAAAGATAGGGCTTGTATAAATTGCAGAAAACAAGGTCATTTTGCTAGAGATTATAGAGGTAGTTAGAGTAACTACGCGGTAAAGGGAACTAGGCCAGCAAACGGCACGTACGTATAAAGGGACAACAGTGCACTATAAGAAATAAAAGAGTGTTTAATTAATAGTTTTGCGTATTGTTACAACAACGCATGCCGAATTTATAAGGACGCTAAGTATAGCGCAAGCTATTAGCCGCAGGAGCTATTATTATCTAAGTTTAGAGGAACTAATAAACCAGCTTATAAATCGGACATTAAAGACAATAAGTTTAACACAGGCGAAGCATTTACCAATAATAAGGCAATAAAGGCAGCTTACTAGGAGCATGCAAACCTTAGAGAAGTTAAAATAGAAGTAGAGACTAAGACCATTATAGAACAAGGTTTAGTAATAGGTATAGCGATACTATTAGATACAATTTCCATTGCTTTATAAGACAATAGGAGTAACGTTTAGAAGAAACTAAGTAAGTAGACAACTACTAGTGCTAGCTTATTACTTAATAAAGGCAAAAGGCCACAGGCTTAAGATTCTTAAGAAGAGATGCAAGAAGCTTAAGATTCTTAAAGTAAGATAAGACACACCTAAGGACCCATAACGGACGAAAACCAATAGGAAAGGGTAGTAACTTAGTTTAGTAATAAACGAATAAGTATAGGACGCAAGTTTAAGAACTATAAGTTTAGGGAACAAATAAGAATATTAGCAATTCTAGGTAAACGTAGTGTTTAGCCTAAAGATTAAATAGTTAATACCAGGATTAAAAAGTAAGATAACTATAAAGATCTAGCTGCAAGACGCAGAAAATAAGAAACTATAGATAAGTTTAGGACGAGAATTATTATATAGTAAGAGCAAAAGCTAGACAAGAGGTTAGCTATACTAGGTTATATAAGGGATAGAGCACCCACATAAAGAGTTACTAATAGGCCAAGTACGGGGACACCTAGGGTAAAGTAGTTAAATAAACTGAAATAAAAAGAGGATCTAGATATCTTAACTAGGTTTAAAGAAAGACATACTAAAGGATGTTATAATGTAGTAATAATAAGGTACTTTCTAACAGATAAACCATACACACTAAACCAGTTGTATGGAAAGTAGTATAGGCAACAACATAATGATAAATAGGCAGATTTTTATATATAGCTAGACAAAAAAGTTGTCTAAGACTAACCCATTACGGAGAAACGTATAAGTTACATTAAAGGAGCATTAATTATAATATTAAGGAACCTAGAAGAAGGATCTAGGGATTAGAGAAGTAAGCGATAAATCTTAGTACCAGTAGTAGAGATACCAGTGGTCAGGTTAACTAGGTATAGGTTTAAACTTAAGAATAAAGATAAACCAAGAGTTAACCTAAAACATATAGCGCATTATACACTATTATGGATAGCTTATGTGGAGGATATATATAACATGCATAGAGCACCTAAAGATAAGAACCGGAAGTACCTAGTAAGGATATATTAGGCACCAGAGGAAAAGCGGTTTAGGAATACTAAGTATATATATAGATGGCACCTAGTAGAAGTGTAAGGTTAAGGGGACTTAACACTTTAACTAGGAAGATTCCTTACAGAAGAATACCTAGACGGACAACAGTGGTGAAAATGCCCAGAGAACACTTATTTATGGCATATAGAGGAAAAGAAATAAACTAAGTATTAGCCTAAGTTAGACTAAGTACAGGCAGGATTTAGCAGCTAACAGTTAGAAAAAGGGGAGGTGTATAAAACTAGAGGGAACTAGTATTAGAGCCTTAGACCCTTAAAGGAATTCAAGGTTAACACCTAAATTTAAAAGCTAAATGGCAAGATCAGTAGTTTAAAGTGTTGGTAGATAGTAGAGTAACTAGGAACCACATATCACTAAAGGTAGTAAAAAGAATAGGGTTACTATATAGATAAAAGAAACACCTATATCTACTTATAACAATTTTAGGAGATCAGATAGCCTATAGAGGAGATATTATTAATCTTAAAACAGGACCTATTTAGATAACTATTAAAGGGAGACCAGTTAGAATATCTTTTAATATCCTACCATTGGGACAGGATAAGGCAATACTAGGGATGCCTTAGTTATAGGAGTACAATCTAAAGATTAATTAGGTTACAGGTTAAGTCAATATTAAGGATATTTAATAGCGTAAAGTGCGATAGTAAACCAAGTTGGTATGGTACCAAGTTGGAGCAATATATAAAAAGACTAAGTGAGGCTTAAGTTATATACCAAAGAAATACCATAAGTATGGTAAAAAGTTATAGTTACTAGAAAGTAAAAAGCTGTTAAAGCATACAGTATAGGACTATAAGATAGAACTAGAAGAGGGAATAAGTCTAAAGTTCTTTCCAATCTATAAGCTTACTAAAATAGAGTTAGTAGCGCTTAAAGAGTTTGTCCAGGAGAACTTACGTAAGAGGTATATTAGACTATTATAGTTATTAGCGGGATATCTAGTACTATTTATCCCAAAGAAGAATGGAAAACTTAGGATGTGTATAGACTATAAATAGTTAAACAGCATTACTAGGAAGGATAGGTATTCTTTACCCTTAATTAGCAAAATCCAAGATAGGATAGGCAACGTAAAGATCTTTACAAAGATAGATCTGAGGTAGGCATACCATTAAATTAGAATTAAGGAAGGCGACAAATAAAAGGCAGCCTTTAGGTTAAAGGAAGGACTATATAAACTATTAGTTATGTAATTTAGGCTTATAAATGCACCAGTAACGTTCTAGAAGCAAATTAATAGTGTATTAGGAGAACACCTAGATAAATTTATTATGGTATACCTTAACGATATTATTATCTACTTAGAGAGTAAGGAAGAGCATAGAGAATACATTAAATGGGTCTTAAAGAGACTATAAGAAGAACAGATGCCAGTAGCAATTAAAAAATGCGAGTTCTTTACTAGGAAGACTAATTTTGTTAAATTTATTATTAAACTAGGCCAACTTAGTATAGATCTAAAAAAGATCAAGGCTATAGTAAATTAGCAAGAACCAGAGAACGTTACGTAGTTAAAATCGTTCCTAGGGTTTTGCAACTATTATAGGAGGTTTATAGCGTAATGGTTAAAGAATATTAAGCCACTTACGCGGTTAACAAAGAAAGAAGAACTATGGGCATAGAGAAAGGAGCAACAAGAACTATTTAAGAAAGTTAAAGGGTTGTTTACCTAAGAGCTAGTTTTTAAGATCTATCAACTAGGTCTAGAGACGGTTATAGAAACAGATATATTAGACTTTATACTAGGGGCATACTTTATACAGAAATATTAAGATGGATGGCACCTAGTGGCGTACTATAGTTGGAAGATAACACTACCAGAGTTAAACTATAACATCTACAATAAGGAGTTATTAGGTATAGTTACAGCACTTAAGAAATAGAGAGCATTCTTATAAGGCATAGAGAAACCATTTATAGTTAGGATAGACTATAAGAACCTTATAGGATTCCTAATAACAAAGGAACTCAATTAAAGATAGGTTAGATAGGCGGAAATGCTTATAGAATACTATTTTAAAATTCAGCATACCAAGGGTATAGATAATGCACGAGCAGATGCCCTAAGCAGAAAGGCTGAACTATAAAGTAATAAAAAGCTGTTGGGAGCTTTATTGCGAAAGAATTAAGACGGATTAATTAGGTATAATTATCCAAAGATTATAGCAACCGAGGAAAGTCAGATCCATAAATTACTAGAGAGTAATTAGATATAGAAGATCTAAAAAGCATAGGCAGAGAATCTAGACTTAGAGCAATACAAAAATAGAGAAGCAACGTATATACCTAAGTCTATTATAGAAGAATTTGTTAAGGAATTCCATAAGGGAATAACATAAGGATATAACAGAGCTATAGGCTTAGTGTTAAGACTTTAAGAGGAGTACATTATTTAAGGAATCTGGGGACTAGTATAATAAGTTATAAAGGAATATTTAGATTGCTAAAGAAACAAACTAATAAGGCACAAGCTATATAGAGGGCTACAACCTATTAAGACACTAGGAAGACTATAGGAGGTTATATTATAGGACTTTATTATTAAGTTACTAAAGTTAAGAGATTCTATTATAGGACAAGATTATAACGCGATTCTAGTAATAGTGGATAAGCTAATAAAGTGGGGATACTTTATAGCGTGCACTAAAGAGATATCAGTAGAAGATATTGCTAGAATCTATATAAAGGAAGTATTCGCAAGATACGGAGCACTAGATAAGGTTATATTAGATAGAAATCCAAGATTTATAGTAGTGTTTTAGGAAGTATTTTTAGCAGAATAGGGAGTTCGCGCAGTAATATCTATAGCATATTATCCGCAGACGGACGGATAAATGGAGAGACTAAACTAGACACTAGAATAGTATTTAAGGCATTATGTTAATCATATATAAAATAATTAGGTATTGTTATTACTAGTTATATAGTTTGCATATAATGCAATACTATAAGAAGGAATGGGGATATTACTATTTAAGGTGAATTATGGGTACGAACTAAGAATATCGTTATTGCTATATTAAGCAAAAAAACGAGTAGCACAGCTAAGTAAAGAATAGAGACGTTAATAAATCTTTATACAGACCTTAAAGAAACAGCTAAACTAGTATAAGAATAAATGAAAAGGTACTACAATGCTAAGAGATCTAAGGGACCAGATCTTAAGGAGGGGGATAAAGTATGGCTACTACACAAAAATTTCAAGAGTTAACAACTAAGTAAGAAGTTGGACTATGTCAGACTAGGACCTTTTAAAGTTAAGTAAAGAATTTTATTGGTTATATATAAGTTGAACCTACTAGCCAAAATAAAAATCTACCCTATATAATATATCGCAATGCTAGAGCTAGTACACGGGAATATTAAGCCACTAGTCTATAAGGCAGACACGTATAGAGAATAAGAGGAAGACAAATGGCAAGTTTTAAAGATCATTAGTTATAAGGATGTAGATAACAAAATGTGGTATAAAGTAAAGTGGATAGGCTATAGTAAGACTACCTAGAAACCACTAAGCAACCTAAGGAACGCTATAGGAAAGGTACGGGAGTATTAAAAGAGAATAGGTCAGGCAATATTAATAAGGAAGAATCGCCAAAAAACGAGTTACCTAAGGGGGACCCAAGAGGAGCAATTACTAAGCTACTTGGAGTTGTTTCCCTTATAGAAGGAGAGCTAATTCTTATATTACTAAGTTCTTGTAGACCTTATTAAACTAGTTTCTACTCCTTAGAACGAACCTTCTTATAAACACGTTTAAGACGTTAAAGATAAGCATAAGCTAAACGTTAAGCTTTAAGGACGCGTGCGAACTCTTCTAAGGCACGTTAAACCTTAAGTAGTATAGAGGCTAGCTTACCATTAAGCTTTACAGCGGCAGATTAAATATAAGACCCTATAATAAGTTACTTAAGGAACTTAAAGACTGTTAAGAGTTATAGGACGCGTATACTTAGCATTAGAGACAGAGCGAACGTCGCAGGACAATTAAACGTTTGCTTTAGTACACTTAGAGCAAAAGGAGGGTTATTAGGACAAAGGACTTACTAGCGTAACGCACACTAACCCCTCTTTAGCGCAATAAGAGTAAGGGATCGCCATTACCTCGCCCAGCGACAGTATAGAGGAAACTATACGAAGGCAACACTCAACCTAGGAAAGAGAAGAAGAAGCTTTAGGTATAATAAGTACGAATATTAACCAGAGTAATTAAACGGACATTACACCTCTAGTAGACAACTTAGAGATATTAGAAATCTTTAAGGACAAAGATAAAGAAGAGGGAGATAGTGTTACGGACGCTTTAAGTATAATATTATAACTACTTGGAGAAGAGACGGCGGAAGCTAGTTGGTTAATACAGGCACGGTCTAGGATAGATCCGGTAGAACTATATAATAAGGAATAGTAACTAAGGTTATGTAGTATTAAACGCGTTAACTGCGTTAAATAAGAGGGACGTTACGTTTAACATAGATAACACGTACCTTACATATAAGAGAGGATTTCTTAGGAGTATGGTTATGTATTTAAAGGACCTCAGTCCCTACCGTAGATAGTTCTCTCCTTGTAGTGAATCTTAGAATACAATTGGAGTTAATCTGTTGGGCAACCACTCCACCAGTTGTTATTATATTGTTGTTTTGTTCTTACCTACATACCTAGCCCAATAATAGGACCCACCGTAGTTCCTACTACTAGGTTCCGTTACACAAGATCTACAATAAGGAACTATTAGCTATTATTAGATATTTTAAACAATAGTGACCTAAACTAGAAGGCTCCAGATTCCCAATTAAGGTTCTTAGTAACTATAAGAACCTATAATACTTTACAACCACGAAACAGTTAAGCTACTAATAGGCCTATTGGTTAGAATATCTATCCCGTTTCTAATTCTCTATTATATATCGCCTAGGTGTTTAAGGCTAAAAACCTAATACCCTGACCTAATGTTTATAAGATGCACCAGCTTAAGAAAAAGCGCGCTCCTACTATAATTAGACTCTGCTCTGCCCCAAACTATTTAAACCCCCTACTAAAGATCTCTTAGTATACGTCCTTAAAATAACTAATTAAACTATTAAACAGATTATAGCTGACAAATACCCAAATAATAAGTTTATTTAAGAGACGCTTAAGCTAATTTAAGACGGCATTAGACGCTCTAAAAGGATTTCTTTAAGTAAATGCAAAGCCCGTGGAGGCCGCTTGTACTACTAGAACCGTCTAGTTGTACCTAACTACAACGAACTTAAGCTTAAGCTCCTTAAACATGTATACAATTTACTAGTAGCCGGTTACCTAGGCTAAGGAAAAACCCTAGAACTACTCTAACGAGAGTACTACTGGCTGAATATGCATAATATAATACGAAGATATGTTGCCAGCTGCTATACCTGCTAATAAGCTAAAGCTTTGCATAAGATGTACAACGGCTTTCTAAAGCCACTACCTGTTATAGACCGAAGATGGAAAGATATCTTAATTAACTTTATTGTTGATCTCCCCGAAAGTAAAGGCTGTATAAATATTATAGTAGTTGTAGACTAACTATTTAAGATGAAACACTTAATCGCCTACCCTAATATGTTAGTACCTACCGTTGCCTAACTGTTCCTAGACCATGTATAGAAACTCCATAGACTTCCCAAAATAATCATCTCTAATAGAGGCAGATAGTTTATCTCTGTATTTTAAAAAGAACTAACTACCTAACTCTATATTAAAGCACTGTTGTCTATAGTATACTACCCGGAAACGGACGGTTAAACAGAATGTGTAAATGCTATTATGGAATAGTATATCCGGATATATACATCGTATTTGCAGGATGACTGGATAGACTGGCTTGTATTCACTAAGTTTACTGCAAATAACTCCGTCTTAGAAACTATAAAGGTCTCCCTATTCCTGGCTAACTACAGCTAGTATCCGCGAATGGGTTTTAAACCCTTTAGTAACGTTCCTTGCCCAGCCCATTAAGCCTTATAGGTTGCAGAAGCAAATGAATTTATAAAGAAGATGGAAGAACTATAAGAGTTCCTTACTAATAAAATAACATGGGCCTAATCTGTCTATAAAGCTGCAGCAAATAAGAACTAAACCCTAGCACTAGCCTACTAAATTGGTAACTTTGTTTGGTTGGATATAAGAAATCTAAACACGAAACGACCTACTAAGAAATTTAATTAAAAGAACGCCGGCCCTTATAAAGTTAAGAAAGTTGTCTTTCCTTATGCCTACTAACTAAAGCTCCCTAATACGGTTAAAATCCATCCTATATTCTATACGTTAGTCCTCCACCCTACTGCCCCTATATTAGATGCCCTACCTAGACAGATCTAGAACCCTCCCCCACTAGTTAAGGTGGATGGTAAGGATGAGTACTTTGTTAAAAGAATTAATAATATTAAGTATAACAAATGAAAACGCTAATATATGTATCTTACGAAATAGAGAGGTTTTAATAAGCCTATATAGGAACCCGTTGACTCTGTAGGACTTATATAAGCTGTAGAAGACTTCTACGAACTCTACCTAGAACTACCACAGCCCTATCTTACAAAAGCTCGAGTTTAAAGGGGGGGTACTGTTATGGGACACCTCCGTGATACCTTACACACGTCCACCTGTTTCCACCGATGTAGTAAGAAGAGACTGACCGCGAGACGGCAATCTGTTATATTCCGCTAGAATCTACCGAATTCCGCTATATTCCGCCAGAATCCACCAAATTCTGCTATATTCTGCTAAAGCCTACCGAATTCTGCCAAGTTCTGCCAGGACCGCCTCTTAAATCCTATTCTGCTCCGTGTACGTATTAACTAAGTAACTAAACTAATAATATATACCCTTTCTTCCCGTTTTCTTACCTTCTCTCCTTACGCAACGTCTTGACTTCATTACATAGTTTATGTACGTAGCTTAATAATATTTACTTTGTTATATATATTATTGTCGCTTATACTCGCTCTGTGACAATTAGGATATATTAACTAAGACTATAGTTACTAGCTAAGCCCTATAATTTAGTTATTAAAAGACTAACCCTTAGACTAAGTTGCCTTTAAGGATTAGAACTATATAGGGAGGAGGATAAAAGGATTAGATCTATACTACTAGATTAGTTAGATTTTATTCTAAGCTAGCTACTACTTAACCTTAGAATAGTAAATAGCAATAGAAATGCTATCCTTATTTAGACCTACCTCTCCTTACTACGCAACCTACCCCTATAAGTTTTTATTAAAACAGTAAGCCTTATTAACAGCGGTAGTACTATACTAGCGTTTATAGATAAAGACTCGCTTATAAAAAAGTATAATATTATAATAAAAAGACTCCTAGTTCTAAAACCACTCTACCTTACTAACGGACTTCTATCTAGCTTTATTACCTACTACTTTATAGTAAAAATAATAATCGGCTACTATACAGAATCTATACTCTTCTATGTTATAAAGTTATTACCCTCTATATTAGTAATTCTTGGAATGCCCTAGCTTAAAAAGCATAACCTAAGGCTTAACTTCCCCGCCTTAGAGCTTAAGTTTAACTCTAACTACTATGCCTATAACTGTCTCCTATGGTATATTCCTAATTATAACTAAGTAGCACTATACGGATGCATTATATGGCTAACGCTTAGATACCGTTAGCTGATAGTAGAAGAGGTACCTAATACTAGTAAGCTAATACACGTAGTAAATAAAGTAGAGATTCTGGAAGACTGGACTATTATCCTACCCCTAAAAAAACAAACACCGCTAGAACTATAAGTCCCCTATATATACCCGCTTAACCTAGGCCAGCTAATAAGATACCTAACTCTAAGTTAATTACTATATATATATGCAACCGCACGTATAATAGCCAAAGGCGTTATAGCTAAGACCGAAACTAGAGCAATTAAGACCTCCCCCCTATAATGCCTAACCTTACACCTGTCTCCCGCGTGTACTATATAGGGCCGCCGCCTTGTTTCCGTCCCCCTAGGCCAACTAAGCCGCGCCAGCCCAGCTATAGCACTGGAAAACTAGATACGCCCCAACCTAGATAATATTAGATACACTTATACCGTTAATTTTACCTAGTTCTATAAATAAAAAGGTATAAAGGTAATAAGGATCTATATAGTAGAGCTAGTAGAAATAGAAAAATAAAAAGAGCACTAATAGCTACTTAAAGAGCTCCCTATAGGCCTAATAGAAGTACTAAACCTATTAGAAAAGTCTTTTTACTAACTGGTAGAAGGCGACTATATAATAGAGGAAGCCTGTAAAGTGCTACCCCCTTATTTTTATAACTTCCTTAAGATAAACCTAAAAACTAAGGCTAAGTTTCTACTTCGGAAGATAGTTAATACTAATATTAAAAAATCCCTAAAAGGCAAACTAGGACTAACCCGTAAAGATATTTTATAACGCCTACTAAAGGAGTTCCGTAAATATATTAAGCATTTCCTTCCTAAGAATATAGATAAGCTACTCCCTTACTAACTATGGGACTATAAAATTAAGATTATCCCTAGAAACTAGGCCCTATATTATAAAAATAGACCGCTCTTACCTGCTAAACTTAGCTATATAAAGAAATGGATTAATAAGATGCTGGATAAGGGTTTTATCCGCGAATTAACCTCACTAGCTACCGTACTACTCCTCCTTACTATAAAGCCTAGTGGTGGTATGTGAATCTACTATAACTACTAAGGCCTAAATATAGTTACTATTAAGAACCGGTACCTATTACTACTAATCCGCGAGATACTTAACGCACTCTATAGTGCTAAGTACTTTACTAAGCTTAATATAATTACTGCGTTTAACTAAATCCGGATTGCGGAAGGCTATAAGTGGCTTATAGCATTTATTACCCAGTTTGGACTCTATAAGATATTCGTTATACCATTTAGTCTCTATAACGCGCCCACTATATTCCAGAACTATATTAACTATATTTTATATAACGCCCTTAATAACTACTATACCGCATATCTTAATAATGTCCTTATTTTCTTAAAAACACGCGCCGAATATATAAAACACGTAAATAAAATTATCTGGAGACTTAGTAATGCTAGACTCCAGATTAATATTAATAAGTCTAAGTTTTATGCTACCAAAACAAAATACCTTGGCTTAATTATCTTAACTAACGGCATAACTATGGACCCTAAGAAGGTGTAGGCCCTATAGAAATAGAAGGACCTAATATTAGCCAAGGAACTATAGCAATTTCTTAGCTTTATAAACTTCTACTAATAATTTATTTAAGGCTATTCTAAGGTAGTTAAGCCTATAACTAGGCTACTAAAAAAGAGCATTAGCTAGTTATAGGGCCCTAATTAAGCATAGGCATTCTAGACCCTAAAAACAGTGTTTACTACAGCACCGGTCTTAGTGTATTATAACTATATAAAGAAGACTATAGTAGAGACAGACACCTTAAACTAGGCTTTAGGTGGAGTGCTCTACTAAGCTAATAAAAGTAATAAGCTTAAGCTAGTTGCATTCTTCTCTACTAAGCACTTAGCCCCTAAATATAACTATAAAATATATAACAAGGAGCTCCTAGCAATTGTTAAGGCACTAGAAGAATAGCATCCTAAACTATAAGGAACTAAGTAGCTTTTTTAAATTATTATAGACTATAAGAACCTCTAGACCTTTATAATAATAAAATAATTAAACTAGTGCTAAGTCTGCTGGGCTAAGTTCCTTTCTTAATTTAACTTTGTTATTACCTATAGGCCTAGCACTAAAGCTATAATCCCAGACGCTCTTAGCCGCCTCCTAGGCGTTGCACCTGCTAATGCTGATAATAAACGTCTATGATACTAAGACCGCGTTGTCTTACTACTAAAGAAAGTTAACACTACTATCCTAGAAGAACTACTGAGCAAATCCTAAGACTAGAGCATTAAAGACTTCGTTATAGTAATGGACCTAGAGCCTAAGAAAAACCCCCTTAAGGAGCTTATTAAGAATGCCTATAAAGAGAACAAACTCGCTAGGAATATATTAGCTGCGCTACGCGAACAAGAAGACTATAAAGCACGCTATTAGCCTAAGCAGATTAGGAAGCTGCTCTGCTGTAACAAATCTAAATATTTAATTATTAACGGCCTAATCTACTATAGGAATTAAGTATTTGTCCCTAATTCACCTAAACTCTAACTAGAAGTTATATACTATACGTATAGTTTGGGCCCTGCGGGCTACCTAGGCCAAATTAAGACACTAGACCTCCTTAATTAAACATATTAGTGGCTAGGTATTTTATAGTTTACAGCTACCTTTATAAAAGACTGCGCTCTCTACTTTTATATAAAGACCCCACGCTTAGCACCGCCCGGTTTCCTAAAACCACTAGAACTACCAGTCCGCCTATAGACCAATATCTCCATTAACTACATTATTAACCCGCCTAAGTGCCTTTATAATAGAAAAATATATAGATATATCTTTATTATTATTAACCGCCTAATAAAGATAAGACACTTTATTCCCGTTACTAGCCTAAATACTAAGGAGCTTATTAAAGCATTTATCTATACTATCTATAAGTTACACGGCGCTCTAAATACCATTATTTCTAATAGAGGCTCTTTATTTGTTTCTAACTTCTAGCGTTGCCTAAACTGGCGCCTAAAGGTAACCTTAAGCCCTAGCTCTATATAGCACCCTAAAACAGATAGCTAAACCAAGATTATTAATATAGCAATAAACAAGTACCTATGCGCCTTTATAAGCTTTACCTAAGACAACTAGGTAGATTAGCTCCCCCTTGCCAAGTTTGCTATAAACAACCAGGTTAATAAAACTATAGGAATCTCACCATTCTTTACCAATTATGGCTATAACCCACGTTTAGGCGTTAAACTGGCAGGCCCCCAGCTATTAGCCCTGTCTATATATGCAAAGAAGGAGTACCTATAAGCTAATACTATTACTAACCGCTTTAAGCGCATCTTAACCCAGCTTAAAGCCCTAGCTTATATCTCCTAGCAATAGTATAAAGATAACGCTAATATAAAACGAGACAAAGGTATAATATTTAAAAAGGATAACATAGTTATAGTTAGCCTTAAAAACATAAAGACTAACCAGCCTAAGAGAAAGTGGGATAATAACTAGAATGGACCCTAGCCCGTCCTAGCTGCCTATAAAGGAGCAGTTGTAGTTAACCTCCTGGACTATATCTATATTAATAAGTCTTTCTATACTTTAAAAGTCCGCCTCTAGTTCCCTAAAGAGATCTCTAATTAAGTACGCATTAATAAAGAGGAACGTTATAATGTTATAGGTAGGATAGCTAAAAGGGATAACAACAGCAATATCACAGACAAGTGGGAATTTAAAAAGATCCTTAATATATATAATAAACAAATAGACGAGCACGGCCTAACATATTATATTAAATGGAAATATTATAATAAGAAAAACTAGGAACCTAAGAAATCCCTAAAAGGGTGCAAGCGCGTACTACTAAAGTTCCATAAATAATACCCTAAGAAGCCAGGACCCCCAGACTGGGTATAAAATAAGGGAGAGCTATGCTAAGGCCGTGGCCGACTATAAAAGTAATTTGTGGTGGTTGAGATCTTATAGAACTTTAACCGCCGGTTAAAGTTGTCTAATTAGCTAGTTTTTTGCCAAGAAGCGCCACGCGGTAGCAGTGTAGAGTTCTGCTAACTTTGTTTATTAAGCTAACTAATTAAGATTTTCTATGCCTAGTATGGAAAATTGCTATTAGCTTAGTTAAGGGTGGTGAGCGGAAGTAATATCTTTGCAGTAAAAATAAGTTACCTATTTAGTTTAGGGACTAAACCTTCTAAGAAGGGGAGTACTGTTACGGCACTGTCCTAACGCATACTGTCTCGTACTATCTTGTACTGTTTCCTACTGTTGGCTGGCCCACCACTAGCGCCTTGGCGGCTGCCCCTACTATTTATATATAATACCCCCTTCCACCTCCTTCTCCTCTTTATACCACAATGTAGTTATTTAGCCTACTTACATTACAGCACTATGACATTGGTGGAATTTAGTAGAATTCTTAGGTTAGTAGAATTAGGTGGACTTTTTAGATATAGGGTAGATATTAATAGAAATTTTAGACTAGTAGATCCTAATAGATTTTTTAGATTTTGGTTTAGGGTCTAAGTAGTAAATTATAAGGCACTTCTACTTATAATAGAAGGCAGTAAATAGAAGCTTAAGATTATTTTAATTTATAATTACCTTATATAGCTTTATTTAGGGTTATCTAAGAATTACTAGGTAACCTAGGATAGTTATAAAAAACCTAATTAGTTCTTTATGGTTTAGGTATTAGAGTTTTAGGAATACTACATGGGTAATACGGCCTAAGATAGTGCGTTTACTATTAAATCTAAATACGTTAATATTCCAGTCAAGGGGGGTTAGAGTAAAACTATTATTTTATATAAAGATCTTGTTAATAAATCCTATGCTATTAGCTTCTATATTAATTAGAGCTTAAGCACTAGCCCACCAATTATTCTGCTAAAGATAATAGTTAATAGTTATACTGTAATCCTAAGGGTTAGGGTTTGTAATATCTAGAGCATTTAATAAGATCCTAAGGCAGCGCCATTTTAGAGAGTAACTTAGCTCTAAAACCTTCCTTTTAGAGGTAACTAAGGCGGGGTTCCTATAGAACGTCGGTTATAACTTTGTCCTTATAAGTGGTGCTTATTAGATACTAGGCTAGAACTAGGTAAAGATCAAGTGCAGTAACTAGAGGATTAATGTGTTAAACGGTTGTTAGTATTAGCCGTTTATAAGTTGTGTTGGGGTATAGGGATAGAGCAGTATTTTAAGATATAAGCATTGCTTCCGTATTTAAAGTAAAGGCCTAGCTTAATACGTTGATCTTATCTAGGGGATCCTAGTAGGGCATATCTTAAAGTTCCTGTATTAATATCTATAGCATTAGGGTGCTTAGGCTAAAATAATAACTTAGTAGATATTTATAGGGTTATTATATTAAACCAAAAAGCAGGCTTTAGTATTAGGCGTAGTATATTATTATACCGTTTATTAATAATATTTACTTAGGCGTTAAGGGCTCCTAGTAGGTCTATACCTATTAGGGAGGTTTTTAGTTTAATACTTAGGGATTTAATAAGGCTATTAATTAGTGCGGAGTTGTTCCAGCCTATTTCTTTTATATTATTATTATTATTGTTCTTACGCCGATTTAGCTCTATGGCCATGCGGTACTACTTCTACTTTACATAATGGGAAAACCCAATATGGGATAAAAAAACCCCCCTTCAACCTGTTATACACTCTCTGCTGTCTACTCCGCAGCCTACAAGTATCAAAAAATTTCTTTTATATAATGGTTAAATTTGGAAAAGTATATTGGGAAGCTTTTTGTTCCTTAAGCTATATAGTTTATTTTTCTCTAAGTAGTAGCTTGGCGGTTTAGGTTACCATATATAGCTTTAAGAAGTATAACTAGACTTTATACTAAGTTTGGTTAAAGGGGTTTAATAAAGTTAGCTATGTCTCCTTTTAGTTAACTTAGGGCATAATAGAGTTAGTTAGCTTTAGTTAGGTAGCGGTTAGTATTACCAGTTAGCTTATTTTTAAGCTAGCTTAGAAATAATTAGAGTTTTTATTATTTACTAGTAAATATTAGAGGGTTTAGTAGTTGTTTAGATTATTACAATATAGTAGTTGGTTTGGAATAAATAGCTACTATAGGTTTAGGACTCTTATCTTGCGTATTTATCTCCGGAGATAGCGTTTAGTCTTAGGGCCCTAGTGTAGACATCTTAAGGGTATGGATTTCTTCTTAGAGGCCCTTAATTAATTATTAGTGTCGTACTTCTTATTTAGCTTATTATTAAGTTAAAGTAGCTTAGTTCTATGCAAGGGCGTTTATAAAGGACTTCTATATCTCTGCCAATTGTTCTTAGAGTGTAGATATAATGCCAGCGGCTATTATAGGGGCTTTAGGGTTGTTCTATATTTTAAAGGGTAGTATATAAGGTTAATGTAATATAGTATTACGGAGTAAGCATAAGCGGTAATAATATATAGCGAAGTAGATATTAATAAGCTATATATATAAACCGCGTAATACAGTTAAGACATTGTATAAGGAAAAAGGGTAAGGAAACGGGGAGAAAGGGTATATATTGTAAATTTAGTTGCTTGGTTAATATATATATAGAGTAGAATAGGATTTAAGTAGCGGTCTTAGCAGAACTTGGCAGGATTTATAGGACTTAGTAGAATATAGCAGAATGCGGTAGATTGCCGTTAGATATCAGATTGCCGTAAATTGCTATTAGATTGCCGTTTCGCGGTTAGTCTCTTTTTACTGCGTTAATGGAAATAGGTAGATGTGTATAATGTATTATAAAGGTGTCCCGTAATAACCATAAGGTCTTTAGCTAAGGGATTAAATAATTTAAGGCGAAGTAGGGTTTGGTTATAGTAGGCGCGCACTTCTTTTTATACTAGTATATTTTATAAATATTAGGTTAGGGTATTAGGGGTTTAACCTTAAACGCCTAGGCGGTATATAATTAAGAATTAGAAATAAGATAGATATTCTAACTAGCGGGCTTAATAATAACTTAGCTATTTTATAGTTGTGAAGTACTATAGATTTTTATAGTCGCTAAGGACTTTAATTAAAAATCCGGCGCCTTCTAGTTTAGGTCACCATTATTTAAAATATCTAATAATGGCTAATAATTCATTATTATAGATCTTGTAGTTATATTTAGCTAAACCTAGTTATTTTAAGAAGTATACTATAGGGTATAGTACTCATTTCTTATTATACTAAGATAGAATACCTCTAGTAACATAATTAGATAAGTTAGCTTCTATAATACTTTTTTAGTTTAGGTTAAAGTGTTAGAGTATAGGTGCGGTAGTAAATATAACTTTTAGATAGGTAAAGGCCTTTTTATATTCCTTATTAAAGATAAAGGTTTTATTTTTTTAGATTAGAGCTATAAGGGGTAAGACTAGGGCAGAGAAGTTATTAATAAACCGTTAGCAGAAATTAGTAAATCCTATAAAGGCTCTTACGTCCTTAACGTCCTTAGGTTCTTACTAGTTTATAATTACTTTAATCTTCTTTAGGTCCATTTATATACTATTTATAGAAATAATAAGTCCAAAATATAGGACTTTTATTTTATAAAATTTGTTCTTATCTATATTTAATTATAAGCTAGCTCTACATAGGGCTTCTAAGATAAAGTTAACGTATTTCTTATATTTAGTTAGGTTATTACTATATACTAGGATATTATTAATATAAGTAGTACAAAAAACGTCTAGATAAGGTCGTAGGGTATTATTTATAAAGTGTTAGAACGAACTTGGGGTATTTACAAGGCCAAACAGCGTCACTAAGTATTTAAATAGTCCGTATCTAGTACGGAATGTGGTAAGCTATTTATCTTTTTTTATAATATAGAGGCGGTTAAATACGTAGATAAGGTTGAGTTTTATATAATAGAGAGCCTTATTTAATCAGTTTAGTGTCTTTTAAATTAATAGGAGCGGGTACCAATTCTTAATAGTAATAGCGTTAAGAGCTTAGTAGTCTATATAAATGCGCAAACAGCCACTAGGTTTCTTAATAAAGATTATAGCTATAGCTATAGGTAAAGAGCTTACTCTAATAAATCCTTTACTTAGGTGTTCGTCTAGGTACTTCTATAGTACTTAGAGTTTATTTTAGGACATTCTATATAGGAGTCTAAATCCTAGCTATTTTCCTTCTTTAAGTATAATCATATAGTTATATAGTTTGTATTCTGCTAACTTATCAGCTTCCTTTTATAAGAATACCTCTAGGTACTTATAGTAGCATACTAGTACTTTTATGGCAGGTTTAGTGTACTTCTTTAATACTAGGGCCTTTTTAATATTAGCTATTATAACGGCGAAGATTATATATTTAGGTTTTCTAGCGAGCTGTACTAATAGGATGGCTCTAATTATATAGATATCTAAGGTGTTAAGCGGGCTTAGATTATCCTTAGTTTCTTATATAGTTTTAGGTTCAGTATTAGATACAGAGTTAGTATTAAATTTAGGTTTAGGTTCTTTAAGTATCCTTTTTATAGTAGAATACTAGTTCTTCTAGTACTTTTATATATTAAGCTTAAGCTTCTACTTAGTTCGGGGTATAGTAGTTAAAGTTAGTTTATATAGTCTAGTATAATTTCTAGGTTCTTAGTAGACGTTAGTAAAAATCTTATATTAGTAGAATTTAGTAGAATTTTTAGGTTAGTAGAATTAGGTGGACTTTTTAGGTATAGGGTAGATATTAGTGGAAAATTTTAGACTAGTAGATCCTAGTGGATTTTTTAGATTTTAGTTTAGGGTCTAAGTAGTAAGTTATAAGGCACTTCTGCTTATAACGGGAGGTAGTAAATAAAAGCTTAAGGTTGTTTTAGTTAATAGTTACCTTATATAGCTTTATCTAGGGTTATCTAAAAATTATTAGGTAACCTAAGGTAGTTATAAAGAGCTTAATTAATTCTTTATGATTTAAGTATTAGAGTCTTAAGGCCGCTATATAAGTAATACAGCCCGAGATAGTGCGTTTGCTATTAAATTTAAATATATTAATATACTGGTTAAGGGGTATTAGGGTAATCCTATTATCTTACGCAAAGATCTTATTAATAAATCCTATGCCGCTAGCTCCTGTATTAATTAGGACTTAAGCATTAGCCTATTAACCTTTCTACTAAAGACGGTAGTTAATGGTTATACTATAATCCTAAGAGTTAGGGGTTGTAACATCTAATGTATTTAATAAGATTCTGTAATATAGCTGTCCTAAAGAGTAACTTAACTCTAAGATATACCTTTTAATAGTAAGTAGGAAGGGGTTCCTATAGAACGTTAGTTATAACTTCGTCCTTATAAGTGGTGCTTACTAAATATAGGGCTAAAACTAGGATTAGGGACGGTAACTAGAGGATCAATACGGTAAAAAGTTATTAGTATTGGCCGTTTATAAGTTGTGTTAGGGCATAGGGACAGAGCAGTATCTTAAGATATAATCCTTGCTTTTATATTTAAAGCAAAGGCTTAGCTTAATACGTTATTCTTATTTAGGGGACCCTAGTGGAGCGTATTCTAGGGTCCTTGTGTTAATATCTATAGCGTTAGGGTGCTTAGGCTAAGATAATAACTTAGTAAGCATTTATGGAGCTGTCGTATTATATTAAGGAGTGGAATTTAGTATTAGGCGTAGTATATTATTATACCGTTTATTAATAATGTTTGCGTAGGCGTTAAGGGCTCCTAGTAGGTCTATACCTATTAGGGAGGTTTTTAGTTTAGGGCTTAGGGACTTAATAAGGCTGTTAACTAGCGTGGAGTTATTCTAGCCTATTTCCTTTACATAATAGTTAAATTAAGAGAAGTATATTAGGAAGCTTTTCATTTCTTAAGTTATATAGTTTATCTTTCTCTAAGCGGTAGCTTAGCGGTTTAGGTTACCGTATATAGCTTTAAGAAGTACAACTAAACTTTATACTAAGTTTAGTTAAAGAGGTTTAATAAGGTTAGCTATGTCTCCTTTTAGTTAACTTAGGGCGTAGTAAAGTTGGTTAGCTTTAGTTAGATAGCGGTTAGCATTACTAGTTAGCATATTTATAAGCTAGCTTAGGAATAATTAGAGTTCTTATTATTTACTAGTAAATATTAGAGGGTATAGTTAATCTACTTTAAGAAAGCATTTCTCCTTAATTAGGTTTGCAAGCGCTTATATATTAATTGTCTTATTAACGGGAAGGTATTAGACATACTTTAAAAACCTATTAATAAGTACAAGAACTAAATCGTATGTTTATCCTTGCTTATCTTTTAATAGCAAAAGATCTATAATAAAATCTATAGCATAATATCGCTATAGTTCGCTAGTGGGAGGAACCAATTTAAGTAAACCCCATGGCTTGTGCCTTTGGATTTTATATACTTAATACTTCTTATAATAGCTAATATATTCCTTTACTTCCTAATTAAGCTTTAGCTAATAGTATTTGCGTTAAAGTAATTCTACTGTCTTAGCTTAACCATAGTAGCCGCCTAGAGGATTATTATAATTCTTTATAAGAATCTTCTATTATAGATTTGCTTCTTATAGCATCCAAACCTTACTATATCTATGCAGTAGGCCCATCAGGTCCATTTCCCAATAATAGCGCCTATTAGATTCCTTTCTATTATATTTCCGGTCTACTTTTATATTAAAGATGGCATAGGAGGCGTCCCTCTAGTGCACCTTATAGATAAAATCCGTTAACCTTTTAGATAGTTCCTGGGTAAAAGCTGTTTTATCTTATACTACTCTAAATATATAACTAGATGGTATTATAGATCTTATAACTCTCTAGTGCGTATACATTAGAAAGGCTGCTATAAGGTTAAAGTCCTTTAGTCTTTAGAGGGCTCTAGGTTCCAATTACTCTATAGCTCCGTTTTTAGTTTAAGGGGATAGCTCAGTAATTAGAGGTGACGTATTACTAGGTTCTAAGAGTATATTTGGACCCTTATTAATAATAGACTAGGTACTAGCCGGAACATTAGTAGAAGCCAATGGGGTTTATACCACCTAAGACTTAGTACTTAGAGCTGTAGGTGCTTAAGTATCCCACACCTAGAGCTTGTTCTATAATGTAGGGAGTAAGATATCTATTATCTGCTTTCCTTCTCCTATTTTAAAGCCTTTGGTATAGTCTAGCCGTTATAACGGTCCGTTAGTAGGGTTATTTCCCCCTAGCCTATATTTAATTTTAAAGTTAAATTACGCGAGCTCCTCTACCTATCTGGCCTATTAAGGTATAAGCTCCTTTATAGTTATAAAGTATTGTAGATTATAATAATCTAAGAGTATATAAGTAGTATAGCTCGCGTGCTTAAGGTAGTATCGCTACTATTTAAAGCAGTTAACTATAGCCAGCAATTCCTTATCGTGGGTGTAATACCTAACTTTAAGTCCCTAGAATTTTCTGCTATAAAATGCTACTAGTTTCTAATAGAGCTAGGTAGTGTCTAGATGCCTATTAGGTTATAATAGGATATTAATAAGGGCAAAGTTTAATACATTAGTAACCATTATTAGTAGCTAATCTAGGTTAAAATGCCGTAGTAGTAGAGCTTCTGTAAACTCTACGTGTAGTTCCTAAAAGGCTTCCTGTACCTTTCCGGGCCGTATCTATAGTTTATACTATTTAGTTAGTCCCTTCTTAGTTTTTTTCCTTCCCGCCTTTAAGCTTTTTACTCTCTAGATTAGGTTTTAGAAAGCTTTAGCAATGTAGTTAAATAGGTATCAGGCAATATCTAAGTAGTTATAGATAAAGCGCCTATAGAAATTGGTAAAGCCTAAGAATATTTAAACATCCTAGTAGCTCTCTGGCTCTAGCCACTTTTAGATTATCTACACCTATACTAGGTCTATAACTACGCCTATAGGCGTTATAATATAACCTAGGAACTTAACCTGCTTAGTATTAAAGATATACTTTAACACCTTAGCGTAGAGGCCCTAATTATCTAAACGTTCTAGCACTTTATAGACGTATTACTTATACTAATCCTTATCTTCTAAGTAAATTAGAATATTATCTAAATAGATAATATATATGCGGTCAACTAGTCCTCCTAAGGCTCTGTAAATATATAATTAGAATATTATAGACGCATTAGCTAGCCTAAAAGGCATTACTCGATACTTAAAGTGGCCATATTAGGTTTTAAAAGTGGTCTTTTACTTATCCCCTTTTTTAATATGGAGCCTATAATGGGCGTCTTATAAATCCAGCTTTATAAAGATCTTAGCCCTAGATAATCGGTCTAGCATTTTACTAACTAATAGTAGTAGGTAGCGGTTCTTAATTGTAATCTTATTAAGACTATAATAGTCTATATATAGCCTTATAGTTCCATCTGGTTTTGGGATAAAGAGGATTAGTAAGACTACTAGTAACTTACTAGGCTATATTTAGCCTTTTTCTAGTAAGCCATTAAGGTACTCCTATAGAATCTTAAGCTCTTTACGGAAGAGGTTATAGATAGGAAGGTTTAGCGGCTGCTTGCCTTCTTCTAGGTTAATTATATAATTATATTCCAAGTTCTATAAGAGGACTTTGGCTCTCCTGCCTAAAAATACCCCTAGTAAATCCCTTAGGCCTACCGGAATATTTAATAAATTAGGGTTGCGTTTGTCCTCTATATTATTATTAGGTAGGTTCCAGAGCTCTCTTAAAATGCTTATAGGCAGCGTCGCGCGCTATAGTGGCTGTTTATATATAGTTGCCACTATATATTAAACAGTTTCATACGGTAGCTAGTAGAGGGTAGGGAATTCTTTAACACAGCATTTAAGGTGCCATAGTATACTCTCTATATATTACTTAAGCCAGAGTAATCTATAACAGTGGAAGTATCTTTTAAGATCTTTAAGATCGCTGCCTCCCTATAATGTCTCCACGACCTATCTAGTAGTTCCCTATAGGGTCTCTATTATAGAAGGGTTATTACCTATACTAGGCTCTATACCTATCTTGCTATAGAATAGGGGTTAGATCTAATACTCCTTTAGGTATAGAGTGTATACTATTTTGCCTGGAGCTACATCCTCTAGAATGTCTTTTAAGCTTATTAGTAATATACGCCCTTCTAATTCTTTATCGTTCTACTATTTAAAGGCTCCTGTCTTAAAGCGTATCTTAAAATCTACTTTTATAAGCTAAGGATATCTAAGGATAAAGTTATAACCTACAAAGTTGGCCGCCTAGAAGGGTTGCGGGCTAACTACCTTAGTGCGGTTATGCATATCGGCTACTAACACTGTAAGCTTATAGGAGCTATATAGTTTAATCCAATGCTTATCTAGGAAGCCTATAATAGGTTTCCGCTACCCTAATAACAGGATAAGTTAATACTCTTTTACTAAGTTATATTATATAAGATTAATTTTAGCGCCGTTATTATATAGTACTTAGAACTAATATATCTTGCCTATAGGGAGTATTATTTATAGCTTAATGGCAATATAGAGAGTCTTCCCTTCTATATCTTGCCTTAGTTATAGCTAGGAGACGTCCATAACTAAGGCCTCTCTTTTTTTGGTTTATTAGTGCGTTTATTACCCTACCTATTTTTCTAATAAGAATGTCCCTTTAGCTTCTTAGAGGGTTCCCATAAAGGTATTAGATAGGTATTAGGTTGACCCTAGGAGTCTTTCCCGCTGCTTAAGGTTCCTAACTTTAACTATTCTAAGTTCTCTTTAAGAACGGCTTTTTTAAAGACTGGGTTTGCCCTATATTACTACTAGAGTACCTATGCTTTTAGCTACCCCCTAGCTTCTTACCAGAAAAGGTCTGGTTCCTTACTATATCCTTAGCGTTTAGAACCGCTCGTTTAAAATCTATATATATAGTAATTTGCAGTAGGGCTCCTATACGCTTTATTTTATTATAAATTGCTAGCTTAATTCTAGCCTAGATAAATCCGATCTTTTCCTTTTTATAAACGCTGCTGTTTTTGTTTTTAAAGGGCTTTAGATCTATCTGTTAAGTATAAGTTTCTATAAAGTTTATAAACTGGCGGAAATCTTAACGGTCTAGCTATATACTATTCTAGAATTGTTCTGCGTTATTATATTATATAATATATAGATCTTAGGTCCAACCCTTTAGGAAGGTCTATAGCTATAGCCATATAGTAATTTGCTCTTTATTAAGTTAATTAAGCGCAATCTAGTTTAGTAATTAGTCTTTAATCTTACTAATAATCCACCGTATATGTTCTTTGGTATTATCTTGTATTATTAGCATCTTAAAGAAGTTGTCTACCTTGCGAACCTAATTGTCTAAATGTTGGGCGCTAGGTCTATAACGGAGTTCTAGACTGCCGGAGGCCTTGGCTAATTAGTCTATATCTTTCTTCCGTTTATTATATAGGTATCTCTCTAAGTCTTCTATACTTCCTTAGGTAGGTACTAGGTAGCCCCTAGGAAGCCCTTAGCCCTAGTTAGGTTATAAAAGAACTTATCTAGCTTAGATTAAACCCTACTAGATCTAAATTTGCCCTTAAAGGGTTTTAATATATTTATTAGTGGCTTTCTCCTACATGGCTTCCGAGAGCCTTATAACAGCTTCTTAATATCTATTTTAGAGGATATTAGTATAGGGCCCTTAACTTTCCAAACTTGGGCCTAGGGAAGCTCCGGCTATAGAGGTAGTATTAGTATTAGTGGCTAGTACGGATTTCCCAATAAGCCTTAGGTCTTAAGTTAGTGTTTAGGTTAAATTACCTAAAGGGGTAGGCCCGCTTGGCTTATAAGCAGTCTATACACTACCACTATGCCAATTATAGGCCGGTGGTCTTTTGGGAGGGTTCTAGTTAGGTCCCTAGTTAGACGCGTTAGTGTATTCCTATGGCATTTCTGGCTTAGGGGAAGATCTTAAAGTCGCCTCTAGCGCTTAGTCTTCTAATTTGCCTAGGTGGAGCTAAAGGGGTTCCAGTTACTTTTTAGTAGTATTACGTCCATTATAGAGGGTGTCTATATTTTCCTTAGCGGTAACTATAGGCGTATAAGAGTTTTTAAGCTCCTAGTGCATCTAGGTATTAGGGCTTGTTTAGCAGTCTTGCCTAGAGGTTGTATTATTGCAATCTCTTACTATTAGAGGGACCTTCCTGCCTTAATACAACGGCTTTCTATAAGGTGTTTATAGAGCTTCTATTTAGGTCGTCGCGAGATTTTAAGGGAGAATGGTAGATGTAAATAAAAGATGTAAATAAATAATCTGGTCCTTAAAGCCAGCTACCCTTCCAAAATAGAGTAGAAAGGATTTAAATATAAGGGGACTTTATGAATAAGGGGCTATAAGGACACGATTGTGGAATAGAATAGATTGGTAAGAGAGACGAATCCTTAAAAAGGTAAGGCCTCTGGGATTGTAGAGACTATATACTATAGGTACGTACCTCTGGCACGTAACCGGCGACCATCTAAGGGGCGTTTAGAGGTTGTCCTAAGGGTAACCTAAGGTGACCGCAATAATATCCCTTATACTTAGTAAGTACATACAACCTATCTATAAGGAAGTATCTCTTTATTACTATATTGTTACAACCTTTAGTATATTGTTTTGCGAACCTAGTTGGGATTCCTAGATCTTCTTCTAGTTCTAGGTTATTTAACTACTTAGCTCTTAACATTCCTACCATTGGCCTATTTATAACTTTCTATATAGGTGCCCTGTTCTTTATATATCCTAGCATTACTAATCTCTAGTCTAGCTTCTATTCTTGCTATAAGATAATTTGCTATCTAAACTTATCTATGCTTTCCTTTGGTTTTCTTCCTTTAAAAGGATCTTTAAAGTCCTCTTACTTCTTAATTATTGTGTTAACTATTTAACCTTTAGGCTAAATACTGCGTTTACCTAGAATTACTATTGTGGACCTTATTTGTTCTTTAAAATCTTAGCTTCTTAGGAATCTTTATCTTATGCTTATTCTTTTATTTTTAAACTAAGCTGCTGCCCTTTCATATCGGTTTTTATCTATTATAGGTTCTTAGGTATGTCTTATCTTATTTTAAGAATCTTAAGCGTCTCTTATCTCTGCTTAAGAATCCTAAGCCTATGGCCTTTTACCTTTATTAAGTAGTAAGCTAGTACTAGCAGTCGTCTAATTGCTTAATTATCTTTAGATATTACTTCTTCCGTCTTATAAAGCGATGGATACCGTATCTAATGGTGTTATAATACCCATTACTAACTCGCATTTTATGGTGGTCTCAGTCTCTACTTCTATTACATTATTAAGGTTTAAGTGCCCCTAGCTAGCCTCTTTTTCTTCCTTATTACTACTAATTAATAAGTACTCTAACTTCATTATTATGGTTACTAATCTTTATCCGCACGTTGCTGTGATATCTTAATTTAGCTTATAGAGTTAATCTTATTCTTTATTTAACTCTATAGTTCCCTTAAGTCCTCTAGACTCTAGCTCCTATGGCTAATAGCTTACACTATACTTAGCGTCCTTATAAATTTAGTATGTGTTACGGCACTGATGTGCGCAACCTGGATAGGGCCTAGTCAGGGGGTTCGCTTACGTCTTGGCTCCATGTATATAGACGTGTTCTTTCCACGACCTTCTTCTGCTCCTCATCTTGATATCCGAGTCCATAGACATTCCAATTGTACAGGCTTGCATACGTTCTATACGGCGCTTATGCCTCGATTGACTGAGTCGCTGTGACAGTATGCGTTGTTGTAATAAAACACAAAATGCTTAATTAAACACTCCTTAGTCCTACGCAATACTCCTATATCTATATTATTATACTCTAACAACCTAGTGCCCTTTACCGCATAGTTACCCTAACTACCTCTGTAGTCTTTAGTAAAACAACCCTATTTTCCGCAATTTACATAAGCTCCTTTTTTAAACCATTTTTCTTATTATAGAGTCCGCCTAAACGTCTTCTGTTAATAAGATCCCTAGTTTAGCCTTTGCTCCTTAGTCCTATAATTACTTAATCCTTAACCTCTAGATTTCCATAGTTTCTTATTCCATCTCTTAGATTCTTTAATACTGCTTAAGTCTATTAGCTCTGGCCCACCATTTTATAGTTTTTAGTTCTATATCTATTAATGCATACTCTACGCCTTATATAACTATAGAACTCTATCTTACCCTTTTTTAGCTTGTTCCCTTTAATAGATCCTATTATTAATCTTAATTAACTAATCTATTAACTCTTATAGAGTTTCCGCATCTTCCATTAGGATAATTATATTCTAGACTTTAGCCTTAAGTCCCTATTTGTACTATACTATAAGCGCCTTATTGTTCTACTTAGCCTATATTATAAGTGTCTAAAACTGTATTATATACTTAATTACTAAAAAGTGTTGTACTAGGTTTTAAAGCTTTCGTTTTGCTGTAGTTATTACTTTTAGGTCTCTAAACATCTATATTAACCTTTCTGCAAACCCGTTCTAGCTAGTAAACATAAACCGTACTTCTTAGTTAGTAGTTGTTATTCCATTTGCTTAGACTTTAGTAAGGTAAGATTTAAACCACTTAAGTGCTCTTCTAGTTAAGAACAATCCTATATACACCACTTAGTCTATAGGTATTGCCAACTTCGCCCCCTCTTATATAACCTTAAAGTATATTTATATAAAGAATCCTTTAAGCTTTAACCTTTCTCTTAAGAATTATTTAATAGACGGTAACTTAACCTTTACTACTCTAATTCCATTAAGTCGTTCTTTAAGTATGCAGTTATTATCTATTATTTAATTAACCATTTCCTGTAACTAACCTACTATAACTAGCTGTAAATCTGTGTCCCTTATACTAGTGTCTTCTCCTAACCCTAAGGTTGTAGCTACTGTAGATAGCGTCATAACTAGTGCTTTTAGTGGCATATTATTTAACTTTATTAATACCGTAACTAGGTAGTAAATGTATAATAAAGCCTTATAGGAAATACTACGGTAGACTTGCTAATAGGCTAGGTATATAGGTAAACAGGAAGTTAATAATATAATAAGTACAAATAATAACTAGTGGAGTGGTTGCCTAACAGATTAACTCTAATTGTATTCTAAGATTTACTATAAAGGAAAGAACTATCTAGGTAGGGACTGTGGGTCCTTAAATACACAACCGTACGCCTAAGAAAGTCCTTGCTCCGCCTGCTTTGTCTACTTTATTTGCTTTGTTACAGACCTTATAGATTACACAGATTATATAGATCACATTACATAACCTTGGTTACCATTCCTTGTTATATAGTTCTACCGAATCCATCCTGGACCGTGCCCTTATTAACTAACTAGCTTCCTCTAACTCTTCTCTAAGTAGTTATAACATTATACTTAAAGCGTCCGTAACAATACCAAAATAGGAAATTTAGATATAACTTTAAGAGTAGTACAGGGTGATACTTAAGAGTCTTTATTAGTTATAGCAGTGATCTGATGTTAAATGTCCACCAAATTTAATTACTTTACCTATGCCTCGTACCTTTAATAGGGTAGGATCTTAGTAAGACTATTAGTAGGCATCTTGTCTATAGGGACCCATTATACGTCAATCTTTTTGTCTTAGACTTCCTATCTAAGCCAGTGCTGATGGACGTCAATATGTTATAGCTTGGTGTTAAGCTTTGGTATATCCTGTCTTAGAAGTCGTACAGTCTGCATATTGTTACATAGTAGGGTAAAATCGCGTTCTAAATTTAGACTAATTGCCTTAAAGAAACGCTGCCACTAGATAATCTTAATAGCAGCCATAGACAGGGAGAGAAGCTCCGCTTTAGTAGTTAAGTGAGTTACTAATTATTATAGGGTTACCTTCTAATTAATTAGCCCTCTAAATAGGATAAATATATATCTTTAAGAGCTCCGTCTAGTCTCTTTATAGTCTATAAATGCTGCGTTAGATGCTTTGTAAAAGGTAACGTCTTCTCCTTTAGGGTTTCTAAAGTAGACATATGCTTTAAATACTTTACTAGAGTATTTAATAGCCATAGATTTTGCTTTAAGGCAATAGGCAATAGCTTGGTTTAATACATTAAGGTGTTTTTAATTTAGATTAGTAAGAAATTTGGCTAGCTTTAAATGCGTCTTTATAATATTAGGTCTTCTAAATATAGTAAGGTGCGTAAGAGAACTAACCTGTTACTAGTAGGCTAGAGTTCTTTAGGGGTTCGTCTACTGGTTAGACGGAATTAGTTCTTTAATAGAAAGTAGTGACTTAGGAAATCTTCCTAGTTAAATATTAAGTTAACTGGCTATCTTTTTAATATAGGAATCTTAACAGAGCCAGAGCTTTCTACTTGCACGATCTTGTTTAATTTGAATTCCTAGGAACTACTATAGGTCTCCTAATGCACGGATCTTGTATTAGTGTAGCAGTTTAGATTTAAATTCTTCTAATCTTTAAAGGTCCTTCTTGGCAAATAAAATGGCGATATTGTCTACGTAAAAGAAGATAATAAGTTATCCATTAGTATAAAGGCAGTTAGTACCTAAGATAGGCTTTAACCCGAATTTGGCCAGTATATTAGTGAGCTCTTTATACCAAAGTAGTAGTAAGACTTTTAATCTGTATAGCGCCATAAGTAGCTTTAAGATATATCTATTTAATTAAAACCTTCTAGGTAATAATAGTAGACTAGCTTATCTAGTCTTGCATTTATAAATATGTTCACAGCGTTATACTATTAAATCTCCAAATTGAATGCGGCTGCTATAGCCATAAGGGCGCGGAATATTTAAGCAGCTAGGGTTATTGCATAGGTCTCTTCCTTAGTAATCTATAGGTCTCCACAGACACATAGTTAAGCCTTTAGCTTTTATAGGTAGCCGTCGCTATTAAACTTATATTTAAAGACCTATTTTAGTGGAAGGATCTAATTGTTAATTACTACTTCCTTTAGGACAGTCTTAAATGTCCCTTGGCGTTTTAGGTCATTGTATTCTTTTTCTATAGCCTTTTAAAAGCCAGTAGTTCAAGGGTACTTTCTTAGCTCTTTTAGATTTTTTAGTTCTGGTAGAGGATTGTCTTAATACAGGGAGGATCTAGTTTGGTTAATATACTTTACTAGTCCGGTGGTAAAGCTAGCGTAGTAACTAAATAGGGTAGATAAATTGGATAGTGCTATTGCGTACACTCAATGTTAAATTTGTTTGAAACCTTTTAGTAGGATAAGGTTAGTAGAAGGATTAGCTAAGACTTTATTAGCTTATAGAGCTGTATTTAACGGTTCTAGTAAACTGCTTAACTAGGTAGAACCTGTTTTAATTATATCTAAGATATTGTTTTAAAGCCCTCCTAATATGGTGTTTGTCTCTAGTAAATCTAGAGATACCATTCTGCTAGGAGTTGGTAGCTGTTTAATATCCTTTATAGGAAGCTCTGCTAAGTCGCTTAATATAGTTATTTAATCTATATTTAAGGTAGGTCTATATAAAATAGATTTATCATTAGATTTGTCCTTATAGAGAGGTTCTAATAGACTAATTACCTAGATGGTATCTTCTAATGCTTCCCTAAGTAGATAATTAATATTTTAACCCTTGGGGTTATAGAACAAGGTCTTATTAAATATGACGTCTCTACCTGCATAGAATGGGCAAGATGACATGGGGTCCAATTCTCATCAGAAAAATACCAGCTAATTTATTCTATAAGAAAACGCAACCAATCTGCAGATCTCTAGCATACAATTCGCATTTAAGGCTTTAGGGGTTAACCAGCTTAAGGCCTAAGGGTACTAGGAGTATGGGTAGACAGCAAGCTCCAGTGGAGCGCATATACGGCATAAGCGGCCTGTAAGGGCCAGGCATAATATATTACCATATCTAGAATCGTTAACTTAACATGGGGTCTATGCTTCCAGAGGTTACGCTACTATACACAGTAGTAGTCTGGCCAACTATAATATATAGATCTAGTATCTGGGCCATCGGAGAGACTAAGAAAGGCCCCCCTAAATTACTCCTTAAACCACTCCAAAAGGTCCAAGCAGCCTGCCTCTAGAGCATAACAGGCGGGTACAAGCAAACAGCTATGGCACTACTTAAGAAGGAAGCTAATATTCCCCCCCTATAACTATATATTAAAGCCAAGGCAATATAAAGGGCATAAAAGGAACGTAACTCTAAAGTTATAAAGTACATTAAGACACATTTAAACAAACTATAGGGGGACCCTAGGGTACCCTATAGGCGAATAAACTAACAACCCTAAAGTAGGGAAGATATACTAGAAAAACAGGTGGAGAAAGCAGAAAAAGAATAGTGCGGTGTTAGGGCCCAGGCCAATATAGAGGAGGAGGGGAGATGTGTAAGAGGCCAGTAAAGATAATAGCAAGGAAGAGAAAGGAGCTAAAGTAGAGCATAAAAGAAACCATCTACCGCAATGCAATACTGGCTAGACTGACGCTAGAGAGATACATGGGAGTTAAAGGTATAGAAGCTGACTTAGGCAAGAGGAACCTAAGCCGTAGCATGGTTAATGCTATAGGGGGTAAATACCTAAGGGCTCCAAGAAGGCCTAACAAAGGCAGAAAATATAATGGTAACACTCTTAAGGATAGGAATAATAGGACTAAAAGATTGGCTCTACTAGATAGGTGTCCCAGTAGGTAGCCTAAGGTATAAATATGGCTAGCCAAGACAGACACCAAAACACGTAATACTGCTATGCCCCTTATGCACCAGCCAAGAAATAATGCTTTTAGCAGCTGGTACTGAGAACTATAATACACTGCTCTTAACACAAAAAGGCCTTAAGGTGGTTACCCAGTGGCTTATTAGCTAAAGCGTGCTAAACCAGTTCCGGATTACAAAGGAAATAGCAATAAAAGGTAAAGGGGCGAGCAATAGGCGCCCCCTAATAACTCTACAGTGGTAGAGTAAAGTTAGTGATATTAGCGCGTCCGTAGGCTTGTTACGGCAGCAGTGGTTCCTAAGGAGGTCAAAAAGTAAGGTAATAGAGCACCATAGGTGACTTATAGGCGATTTATAGGCGAGTCCTAAAAGGCGGGGAGACGGTCCATAGGGTTTTCTTAATCAGAGTTTTTCTCCCTATATGTATATAAGGAGTAGTCCGCATGGGCCTAATAGGGATCTAAATCGGACATTAAGCAATAAATAATAATAATATGACGTCTCTAGTTTAAATAACTTTATAAAGGCTTAGAATCCAGATTTAATAGATATTTATTAAATTATAGCTAACTAGGTGTCCAATTAATGCATAAGGAGCTAGCTTGTCTCCCTTTCTAACTTATTTATTTAGCGTATAGGTCTTGCAACCGTATTTGTGCATATAGGTAAGTAACGGTAGCTTACTATAGACGACTCTATATGGAGTTTTCTACCCTAGTTGCTTATTCAGTGTTTAATTAAGTATATAGCTAGCAGTAAGGAAAGCTTCTGGTCCTAGAGATAGGGGTAAGAATGCTTCCAGCTATATAGATCTTAATTATTCTATAAGGGTTTGTCTAGATTATTCTGCTCTACCATTTTATTCTTTAGTGTATAGTGCTTGGCATTTAAAAGTAATGCCTTTATCTGCATACTATATCTCTAGTATATCTTCTATTTATCTAAATGCTTATTTATTATTACTCTAGAAGAAGGTAATGTCTTAGTAGAATCATATTTTAATTAAATGGTGAGTTTTGCAAATGGTAGGTAGGATAATAGCTTTATCCCTATTCTTAGCGGTATATATAAAGTTAAATTTGGAATACGTGTAATAGAAATACATAATATATCTATTGCCGTTATACCCTAGTACTCTAAGGTAGATAATATTAAATGCTAGCCGTTTAAATAGTTAAGTGGCTGGAAATTTGTGTTCTTATCTTTAGGAGATCTACTATATATGCTTTGCTAATAAGCAAACTTCACATCTAATTTTAAGCGGTGCTCGTTTATTGGTTTTAAATTTGGTCAGCTCTATGCCAATAACATGCTTAGAAAGCTGCGTAATAGTATTAGGTCCTATATAGCTGAGAATTTTATGCTATCTTGTAGCTATGGCTCTGATTAGTTTATAGGCCATTTAGCTTGGCTAAAATCTTCCTATTAAGAAGGTTAATTGAGTTAAATTTAGGGTACTTATAGGCTCTCTATATATTAGTGCCTAGTGGCCCCCTAGTTATTTTATATAGTATACTGTTTTACTAGTTACTAGATGGTATAGTATATTTTATCCTAAGTTAAAATGGATATTGTTATTAGTAGCTCTTAAAAGTACTACAATATTTATAAATATGGTAGGTACTAGTGTTGTATAGGATAGCTTCATTTTTAACTTCCTAGTAGGTGTATTAATAGTAATGGTTACTATTCTATAGGCTTGTATTTTTTTTAAATTTCCGCTAGTAATTAGGTAGTTGTCTTCTGCTGCTAGGTAGGAGAAGGTAAAGTCTTCTTTATTGTTATAGACGTGGGTATCTGCACCAGGGTTAAGTATCTAGGTGTTCTGGAGTTTAAAAGGAATTTAACTAATACTAAATATGGTAGCATAGCTAGTCGGTTTAGTAGAAGGTGGGGTTTTAGAATTAAAATTAATTTTAAATTCTATATTCTAATTATTCTCCTTTGCTTCCTATTCTCTTTTTTAAATTCAGTTAATAATACATTTAATCTACAGTATAGATAAGATAGCTTCCTACTAGATTAGGATATCTAGCTAGTACTACTAGCTTACTTCAGGACTCGCAATTAGGAGGAAGAAGACAGCGGTCCGCAATAGACGCAGTCCTACTACTTCTAAATAATATCCAATCTAAAAATAATAGGAAAAAAGCTAGACAAAGAATAGCTACTACGTTATTCCTAGATATAAAAGGGGCCTTTGACCATGTCTCTAAAACCCAGCTCTTATCTATCTGTGAGGAACTAGGACTACCTATAGCATTTACCCAATGGGTAGCTACCTTCCTTAGCAATAGAAAGCCACAGCTCTCCTTTAATGGGCAAACACAAGAAAAAGTAGAACTAGAAACAGGGATACCACAGGGTTCACCTATATCTCCTATTTTATTTCTACTATATATACGCAATATATGCAGCCTAGAGAAAGAAGGAGCCTATTCCCTTAGCTATATGGACGATTTTGCAATTACGGTTACTTCAAATTCAGCTAAATCTAATTGTAAAAAGCTAAAGGGAATAGCGCTAGAACTAAGAGCTAGAGCTAAAGAAGCGGCTATTAGCTTTGACATTAGCAAAACGGAGCTTATACACTTTCATAGTAAACGTACTGCTATAAAAGAAGGACTAAAGCTAGGAGATATAGAAATACCCCCTAAACCCCTAGTTAGGTGGCTAGGGGTATTTATAGACTCTAAGCTTACGTTTAAACAGCATGTAGAAATAAGGATCTCCAAAGCAAAAGCAGCCTTCTATTTAATTAGAAGACTAGGTAATACACAAAGAGGTCTATCTATACAAGCCCTACGGCAGCTCTATATAGCCTGTGTTACTACTATAGCAGACTATGGAATACAATGCTGGTGGAAAAGCAAATCTAGAGACTACCTACTAGCTAGGTACCAATCTCTACAAAATGAGGCCCCAAAACTAGTTTTAGGAGCGTTTAGAGGGTCTCCTAGTCAAGCTATGGAGATTGAGGCCTCTATTCCTCCTCCTAGAATTAGATTTGAAAAACTTTGCAATAGCTATGCATTAAGAATTCTAAAATTCAAAGAAAACCACGCAATTAAGAAAGTTTATATAGAAGATAACAACAAAGATAGAGACGAATTAGCAGCCAGTTCTAGCTCTAGAAACTCTACTATAAGGCACCTACTACAGCCAAAAACACAGCTACTATCCTTAGTCTCTAGGGTTAAACAGCTAGTCCAAAACCGGAAAATAGAGAGAATCTCTCTAGAATGGCAAAAACCGTGGTCTCCTCCTATTTCTGCATCCTTCTCTATCCCAAGAGGTAGTAAGGAAGAAGCTGCACAAGAACATCTAAGACTAATAGAAAATCTACAAGAATTCCTAGAGTGGGACCTAGTAGATATATACTATATAGATGGCTCTAAAGACAATAAATCAAATGCAGCCGCCGTATGTAAAATAGGGGAAAGAAATAGGATTAAATATGCAACGAACTGGAATCTAGGACCCTATATGGAAATTATAGACGCAGAACTTTATGCAGTCTATAGGGCTTTAGAACACCTAAAACAATAAAGACTAGAAGAGAAACAAGTCTATATCTTTATAGATAGCCAAGCGGCTATTAAGAGATTACAGCTTAATTCTCTTACAGGAGGACAAGAACTAGTCTTTAAAATTACGCAAAGCTGTTTCTATTTAGCTAGTAAGGGGATCTCTATTAACTTTTATTGGGTTCCTAGCTATTTAGGAATCTATGGGAATGAAATAGCAGACAAGCTAGCTAAAAAGGGCCTTTCTAGAAGAAAACTACAATCTTCTTATACCTCCTTAGCCTATATAGGGAGAGCAGCAAGAGAAAAGATACTAGAACAGTGGAAAAACAACTGGCAGCAGAACAAGAATAAAGGAAAACACTATACTAGGATCTGTAAAGGAAGCTATTCCTTTTCTCTTAAAGCCCCTAGGGATAAATATCCTAAAAGGCTACAATCAGCTTTCTTCCAGCTAAAGCTAGGAAAGGCTATTTTAAATCCTTCTCTAAAGTAATAGGGAAGGACGAAGAAGGTAGATGCTTTAGGAAATATAGAGCACTACAAACCCCTAAGCACCTACTACTAGACTGTAACCTATATAGAGAAGAAAGAAGAGAAATTCAAAAGAAACTAGGCTCTTCTCTCTCTCTAAAAAAGCTATTTTGTACATAAAAAGGAAGAGAAGCACTTTTTCCATTTCTAAGTAGGACAGGGATAGCTACTAGAAAGTGGCTAATAACAGCAGGATCTATAGAAGGAGGTAACTCCTACTAGGCTCCTAGTAAAGAGATATTAGTGAGCAAAAGGACAGAAATAAATTACAAAAGGACAGGGTTAGGCGTTAGGATTTCTTATTTCTTAATAGTTTTCTACCGTTTTCTTATTCCCTAGTAGTTGCTTGTAACTTAGTGCTTTACTAAGGAACTATAAACCCCTAGTTTAGGGGTTTATAAACTACTAGGACATAGTTACTAGTACATGTTAAGCTGCCCTAAGGGACTTATGTATATAGGACTATAGCGCCATAGCCTAGAGGCTGCATGCGCAGTATTGTATGTAGTATAATACAATGGATATAAAAAAAAAAAGATAAAAAAAAAAGATAGCTTTATCTACTTTCTTCTGGGCGTCTGCCCTTGGTCTCCATCCTTAAGGGCGCTTATGCTTGGCGATGTAGTAGGAGTTGCTGTATTAATATACAAGGCTGCATATGCACCTCTTATGCTATTGTGAATTGGAATTGCCGTTAGAATCTAAATTGGAATTATTTTAAAGAGTCGCAAATACAGAGTAATTGGCAGTAGTGGTAAAAGAAGATAATGCTTGCTGTATGCGGTAGTGCTCCTTATATTCCTTAATTAAATCGATAATAGATGGGGCGTCTTTATCCTTCCGTTTTTTGCAAATGAGGTCTACTTCTAGTGCTCCTACAAAACTAGAAGAGATGGGTTTAATGGCTTGTATAAAATTGTAGTGTGGCCTAAAACCTTATACGTCTGGTAGCTCCAATTGTTCTGCCAGCTTATAGACGTTCCTTTAGCTATTTAACCATTTTTCAATACTCTGCTTTTTGTTGTAGGCTTTAAGAGCCATGTATTGATTAAGGACGTCGCACTTTTGACCTAAGGTGGTAGGGGTGAGTATAGTCTTTAACTCTTAAAGGTGTTCGTATACCGTTTTGAGGTCTTTAATAAGAGGGAGGTAGGCTACCAACGTCGTGTAGATGATATAATTGCTGATATTGTCTATGGCTTGCTCTTGCTTCTAGTGTACGCGGGTATCGTCCTTATATTCCGCGTAGAGTTGATTATAGGCAATAAGTTGGTTTGGATCTAGCTTGGCTATTAATGTAGCGGTAGGAAGCACGTCTCTTAGTATAGGTCAACTGGGTAATACTAGCTTTAGAAGCTCGATTTTTCTTCTTTAATGGGTTAATATATTGCTATACGTTGTTTGTTTTAGCAGTATCTTAAATAATAAAGAACTATTGCATCTAATTAGATGGCTTTTTAAGGATAAGGTTGAATTTTGAATAAGGTCCGTCCGTATTGGTTATCATTTTTAGAATTTTAATAGGTTAAGCAGGGTCCTAGGTTAGCGTCTTGGCGAAACCTTATTTTAATGTTTTTTAATTCATCAGTTCGTTCGTCTGTTAGGTATATTTGTTGGTTAGGTATAACCGTCTATTTATTTAGTAGATAAAGAAGCTTAAGATACTTGCAAAGGTGGTAGAAGTAGTGACTTCGTAAATAAGGTAGTAGATTAATTGGTTAGTAGGTAGTGCGATCTGGACTTATAACTGTAAGCTTTTGCAGTATAATGATTTAAATAAGCGACTTTATTCTAAATCTATGGAAATCAAGTAAACTAAATATATAAAAGTAGACACTAAACTCCAAAGTCTATGGCTTAATATTTGACCATATCCAAGATATATAAGGGTAGGGTTAATCCTGTCTCGGAGCCTCTTTGGCGACGATTTTATGTCTTAGCGTAGTGCTAGTAAACTGTTATAATACTCCCCTAAAGGACTATAGTTAAGGAGGACTCTACTTATAAAAGTAGAACGAATAGTAATATAGATAACTTCTAAATTATAAAGATCCAGCTAATAGGGAAGAGGATATACTAATAGGATATAGAGGATAACCTTTAGAAGATATAATAAGAGCTAAAAGGAGTAAAGATAATGCTAATAGGCTAAAGGCCCCGTAGGCTATAGGCACTCCTACTATTACATAACTCCCCTATAGTAGACATTATAGTAATTAGCGCTATAGGTTTTTACTTTAATATATATTAGAAGGACAATAAGGTCTTTATAACTAGCTTATATAAAATTAACCAGATTATTAATAAGAAGGAAGAAGGGCTAGTAGAGGAAACTAATAAGGACCTAGTTAAACGCCTCCTCCCTATATACCTTTTAGACCATAGAGACGCGTTTTTAAAAGTAGTCTTAAATATACAGCCCCCCTACTAAATGTTACGGACAGCTTAAGTACGATGTTACGACTACTTGGAGAAGAGTTGGAGGAAGCTAGTTAGTTAATACAGGCACGGTCTAGGATGGATCCGGTGGAACCATATAACGAGGAATAGTAGTTAAGGTCACGTAATGTAATCTATATAATCTGTGTAACCTATATAATTTGTAATAGAGCAGACAGAGCACACGTACCTTACAAAGCGAAGGGATTTCTTAGGCATATAGTTGTGTATTTAATGGACCACAGTCCCTACCCAGATAGTTCTCTCTTCGTAGTGAATTTTAGAATATAATTGGAGTTAATCTGTTAGGTAACCACTCCACCAATTATTATTACGTTGTTAAAACTATTCTTACCTATATACCTAGCCTAATAATAGGACCCACCGTAGTTTCTGCTATAAGGTTCTGTTACATATTCACTACTAAGGTTATAGTATTAAATAAGGTTGAATAACATGCCACCTAAAGCACCAGTCACAATAATATCAACGGCAGCTATAACCTTAGGGTCAGGAGATATTAGTATAGCGGATACGGATTCTTAAGTGGTTACGCGAGGTTAGTTATAGGAAATAGTTAATCGCTTATAGGATAATAGCAGGCTACTTAAAGAACGCATTAATAGAATTAGAGTAGTAAAGGTTAAGTTACCTTTAATCAAATAATTTTTAGAAGAGAAGTTGAAGCTTAAAGGGTTTCTTATATAGATGCATTTTAAGGTTATATAGGAAGGAGTGAAGTTAGCAATACCTATAGACCAGGTAGCATACGCAGGACTATTTTTATTAGGAAGAGCTCTAGAGTGGTTTAAGCCTTACCTTATAGAGATACAAGCAAACGGTATAACAACTACTAACCCAGACGTATGGTATGTGTTTGTAAGTTAAAACAGATTTGCAGAACGGTTAACACAAATATTTAAAGACCCTAAAGCAACCATAACAGTGGAACAAAAACTTCAGAACTTAGTATAACGCACTTTAGCAATTAAGTATATAACGCAGTTTTAAACACTAGCCATATAGGTTGAGTGGAATAATAGGGCGCTTATAGCACAGTATAAATAGGGACTTAAAGCTAAAGTCTAGAACGCAATTATCCTAATAGAAGATGCGGATACTTTAAGAGAGTTAATAAACCAGTTAATAAAGATCGATAATAGGATCTATTAAAGGGAACAGGCTAAGAAGGGTTAAGACAGAGTTCCATAGTTATACAAGGCGCAGAGTACGCAACGACAGATATAGAGTTAAAAACTATAAAATGGCGCAGAGCTAATAGACCTAAGCGGTACTAAAGAAACCTAAAGGTAGGAAAAGAAACTATAAAAACCTAGAGGTTAAGGATCTAGTGATTAAAGGATCTAGGAGTAGAGGCTAAACCAGGGATCTTAGCAGCAGAAGACGTTTAGGCAAACTCCACAATAAGAAAAATAGTTTAAAGATAGGGCTTGCATAAATTACGGAAAATAGGGTCATTTCGCCAGAGACTATAGAGGTGGTTAAAATAATTACGCGGTAAAGGAAACCCAACCAGTAGGGGACACGTACGTATAGAGGGATAATAGTGCACTGCAAGGAACAAAAGAATGTTTAATTAACAGTTTTGTGTATTATTATAACAATACATACCAAATTTATAAAGACGCTAAGTACGGCGCAAGCTATTGGCTATAGGAGCTATTATTATCTAAGTTTAGAGGAACTAACGAACCAGCTTATAGATCGGACATTAAAGACGATAAGTTTAATATAGGCGAAGCATTTACTAACAACAAGGCAATAAGGGCAGCTTACTAGGAGTATGCAAACCTTAGAGAGGTCGAAACAGAAGCAGAAACTAAGACTATTATAGAATAGGGTTTAGTAACGGGTATTATAATACTATTAGATACAATTTCTATTGCTTTATAAGATGAAAGGAGTAATATTTAAAGGAAACTAAGTAAGTAGACAACTGCTAGTGCTAGCTTATTACTTAATAAAGGTAAAGGGCCACAGGTCCAAGATTCTTAAGAAGAGATAAGAAAGGCTCCAGACTCGCTAGGTATAATAAGGACAGCTTAAGAACCCATAAAGAATAAAAACTGATAGGAAAGAGCAGCAACTTAGTTTAGTAACAAACGAATAAGTATAGGACGTAAGTTCAAGAATTAAGAGTTTAGGGAACGAGTAAAAACGTTATTAGGTAACCAAGACTTTAGTATATAAATAAGGGCCACAGCAGTTCCAGGTAAAAGTAGTATTTAGCCTAAAGATTAAAAAGTTAATACTGCAATTAAGAAGTAAGATAACTTCAAGGATCCAGCTGCAAGACGCAGAAAATAAGAAACTATAGATAAGTTTAGGATAAGAATTATTATATAGCAAGAGCAAAAGCTAGACAAGAGGTTAGCTATGCTAGGTTATATAAGGGACAGAGTACCCGTACGAAGAGTTACTAATAGGCCAAGTGCAGGGATACCTAGAGTAAGATGGTTAGATAAACTGGAATAAAAAGAGGACCTAGGGATTCTAACTAGGTCTAAAGAAAGATATACTAAAGGATGTTATAATATAGCGATAACAAGGTACTTTCTTATAGATAAACCATACACACTAAACCAGCTGTACGGAAAGTGGTATAGATAATAAAATAATAATAAATAGGCAGATTTCTATATGTGGCTAGACGAAAAAGTAGTCTAAGACTAACCTATTATGGAAAAACGTATAAATTATATTAAAGGAGCATTGGTTATAATATTAAGGAACCTAAAAGAAGGATTTAGGGACTAGAGAAGTAAGCAATAAATTTTAGTACCTATAGAAGAAAGACCGACAGCTAGATCGGCTAGATAGAGGTTTAAACTCTAGAGTAAAGATAAGCTAAGAGTAGACCTAAGTCACTTAACGCATTATACACTATTGTGGATAGCTTATATAGATGACACCTATAACATATATAGAGCACTAAAAGATAAGAACTGAAAGTACCTAGTAAGAATGTATTGGGCACTAGAAGAGAAGTGGTTTAGGGACGCTAAGTATATATATAGATGGCACCTAGTAGAAATAAAAAGTTAAGGGGACCTAATACTTTAACTAGGAAGATTCCTTATAGAAGAATGCCTAGAGGGATAATAGTAGTGGGAGTGCCTAGAAAACACTTATCTATAGTATATAGAGGAAAAGAAATAAACTAAGTATTAGCTAAGGTTGGACTAAGTATAAGCAGAATCTAGTAGCTAATAGTTAGGAAAAGGGGAGGCGTATAGAACTAGAGGGAACTAGTGTTAGAGCCTTAGACCCTTAAAGGAATATAAAGACAATACCTAAACTTATAAGTTAAATGGCAAGATCAGTAGTTTAAAGCGTTAATAGATAGTAGAGTAATAAGGAACCACGTATTACCAAAAGTAGTGGAAAGGATAGAGTTACTATATAGATAGAAGGAATACCTATATCCACTTATAACAATTTTAGGAGATTAGATAGCCTATAGAGGAGGCGTTATTAATCTTAAAATAGGACCTATTTAGTTAACTATTAAAGGGAGACCAGTTAGAATATCTTTTAATATCCTACCGTTAGGATAGGATAAAGCGATATTAGGAATACCTTAGTTATAGGAGTATAATCTAAAGATTAATTGGGTTATAGGTTAGGTCAATATTAGGGATACTTAATAATGTAAGATGCAACAGCAAACCAAGTTAGTATGGTATTAGGTTGGAGCAACATATAAAGAAATTAAGTGGGGCTTAAGTTGTATACCAAACAGATACTATAGGTATAGAAAAAAGTTATAGTCACTAGAAAGCGAACAGCTGTTAGAACATACAGCATAGGACTATAAGATAGAGTTAGAAGAGGAAATATGTCTAAAGTTCTTTTTAATCTATAAGCTTACTAAAACTAAGTTAGTGGCACTTAAGGAGTTTATCCACGAAAACTTATAAAAGGGATATATTAGACCATTATAGTTATTAGCAGGATATCCAGTGTTATTTATTCTAAAGAAAAACGGAAAACTTAGGATATGTATAGACTATAGACAGTTGAACAGTATTACTAGAAAAGATAGGTATCCTTTACCCTTAATTAGCGAAATCTAAGATAGGATAGGCAATATAAAAATCTTTACGAAGATAGATCTAAGGTAGGCGTACCATTAGATTAGGATTAAGGAAGGTAACAAATAGAAGGCAGCCTTTAGGTTAAAGAAAGGACTATATAAGCTATTAGTTATACAATTCGGGCTTATAAACACGCTAGTAACGTTCTAGAAGCGAATTAATAGTACATCGGCAAAATATGGTACCCTTTCAATGGCCTTAATGGTTGGTGGTTGACGCAATTGGCGCGCAGTTAAGGTTATTTAGCAACTCGACCAACTAGCCTATGTCATGTTTTTTTAACACGCAGCCTGCGCGCAGCCTACGCGCAACCTGCGCGCAACCTGCCAGTAATTTACGCATTTGGCAACCATAATTATATTTACCTCTTTTATACTAATAACATATTTTAAATAAATAAAAGCTACTTTAAAGCTATTTATAAGGCTAGTAAAATAAATAATATTATTTTAGATAATTTAATATAATATAGCGATGGTTCTCTTCTACCTATCTACCTATTGACTTACCTACCTGCCTACATCGCCTACCTGTCTATATCGCCTACCTGTTTATATCTGCCTACCTGTCTATATCTACCTATCTGTTAGCATCTGCCTACCTATCTGTATCTACTTGCCTATTTGTATTTGCTTACCTATCTGCATTGCCTACCTATCTGCATTGCCTACCTGTCTGTATCGCCTACCTGTTTGCATCTGCCTATCTATTTATATCTGCCTACCCGTTAGTATCTGTCTACCTGTCTGTATCTGCTTGCCTGTCTGCATCTGCTTACCTGTTTGTATTTGCTTGCCTATCTGCATCTACTTACCTATCTGTATCTGCCTACCTATTAGCATCTCCCTATTTGTGCCTACCTGTCTGTGCTACCTTAATTCGATCAATCGATCAAATCGTTTATAGTGCTCGCTAGCTAGTCGTTGTCGTCTAGCTCTGGCGACGGTCGTCTGGTTCTAGCGACGGTCGTCTAGCTCTGGCGACAGTCGTCTAGTTCTGGCGACAGTTATCTGGTTCTGGTAACAGTCGTCTGGTTCTAGCGACGGTCGTCTGGTTCTAGCGACGGTCGTCTAGCTCTGGCGACAGTCATCTGGTTCTGGCGACGGTCGTCTGGCTCTGGCGACGGTCGTCTGGTTTTGGCGACAGTCGTCTAACTCTAGAGACGGTCGTCTGGTTCTAGCAACGGTCGTCTGGCTCTAGCAACGGTCGTCTGGTTCTAGCGACAGTTGTCTAGCTCTGGCAATAGTCGTCTGGCTCTGGCGACGGTCGTCTGGTTCTGGTAACGGTCGTCTGGTTCTGGTAACGGTCGTCTGGTTCTAGCGATAGTTATCTAGTTCTAGCAACGGTCCTCTGCTGGCTGCCGTTCTAGTGCCTCCCTAGGTAGGGAGGATGTAAGAAAGGAAAGAAGGGTAAAAAATAAGGCGGCTACATAGGCAGAGACACGTGTAGACGCTATCAGGAATATAGTGGGGACCCGATGCAGAGCTTCGTGTAGAGCCTCCGTACGCAGAGCTTCGCGTAGAGCCTTGTGCAGAGCCTCTGTACGTAGAGCTTCGTATAGAGCTTCGTATAGAGCCTCGCACAGAGCCTTATGCAGAGCCTCCAAGTAATAAAACTATATAAGATTGTATAAGATTATATTAGATAATATATAATAGTTAAATATATAGTATATAACTTTACCTTAATTGCATGTTAAGAAATATATAGTTACCTTTTAAAGTTGCTAAGTAGGTTAATTGCGTGTTAAGAAATATATAGTTAGCTTTTAAAGTTGTTAAGTTAGTTAATTACATGTTAAGTTAGTTAAATTGCGTGTTAAGTTAGTTAATTGCATATTAAGTTGGTTAAATTGCGTGTTAAGTTAATTAATTGCATATTAAGTTAGTCAAATTATGTGTTAAGTTAGTTAATTGCGTGTTAAGTTAGTTGAATTACGTGTTAAGTTGGTTAATTGCATGTTAAGTTAGTTAAATTACGTGTTAAGTTGGTTAATTGCATGTTAAGTTAGTTGAATTACGTGTTAAGTTAGTCAATTACGTGTTAAGTTAGTTAATTGCATATTAATTACGCGAAACGCGAAAATTAAAGTCTACTTAAATCTTATCCTGCGAATATTTTCCTAATGTATATTAGGAGAACACTTAGATAAGTTTATTATAGTATATCTTAATAACATTATTATCTACTCCAAAAGTAAGGAAGAACATAGAGAACATATTAAATAGGTATTAAAGAGACTATAGGAAGAAAGGATGCTAGTAGTAATTAAGAAATATAAGTTCTTTATAAGGAAAACTAATTTTGTGGGATTTATTATTAAACTAGGGAAAATTAGTATGGACCTAAAGAAAGTCAAAGCTATAGTAAGTTAGTAAGAACCAGAGAATGTTACGCAGTTAAGGTCGTTCTTAGGGTTTTGCAACTATTATAGGAGGTTCATGGCATAGTAGTTAAAAAGTATTAAGCCATTCACAAGGTTAACAAAGAAGGAGAAACTATAGGTTTAGGGTAATAAATAGAAGGAGCTGTTCCAGGAACTTAAAGAGTTATTTACCTAAGAACTAGTTCTTAAGATCTATTAACCAAAGTTAAAAACGGTTGTTGAGACAGATGTATTAAACTTTGCACTAGGAGTATACTTGCTACAGAAGCACCAGGGCGTATAGCATCCAGTAGCGTACTATAGTTAGAAGATAACACCACTAGAGCTAAACTACGATATCTACAATAAGGAGTTGTTAGGTATAGTTATAGCACTTAAGAAATAGAGAGCGTTTTTACAAAGCACAGAAAAACCGTTTATAGTTAAAACAGACTATAAGAACCTTATAGGATTCCTAACAATAAAGAAACTTAACCAAAGATAGGTTAAATAGGCGGAAATACTTATAAAATACTATTTTAAAATTTAGTATACTAAGGGTACAGATAATACATAAGCAGACGCCCTAAGTAAAAAGGCTGAACTATAAAGTAACAAAAAGCCGTTAGAAGCGTTATTACAAAAAGATTAAAACAGATTAATTAGGTATAATTATCCAAAAATCGTAGCAACTAAAGAAAGTTAGGTTTATAAATTACTAGAGAGTGATTGGACATAGAAGATCTAAGAAGTATAGGCGGAGGATCTAGACTTAGAGTAATATAAGAATAGAGAAGCAACGTATATGCCTAAGTCTATTACAGAAGAATTTGTTAAGGAATTCCACAAGGGAATAACACAAGGACATAATGGGTCTATAGGACTAGTGTTAAGACTATAAAAGGAATGCATTATTTAAGGAATCTAGGGATTAGCAAGATAAGTTATAAAAGAATATTTAGATTGCTAAAGAAATAAACCAACAAGGTATAAGCCATATAGAGGGCTACAACCTGTTAAGACACCAGGAAGACCATAGGAAGTTATATTATAGGACTTTGTTATTAAGTTACTAAAGTTAAAGGATCCTATTATAGGACAAGATTATAACGCGATTTTAGTAATAGTGGACAAGCTAATAAAGTGGGGGTACTTTATAGTATATACTAAAGAGATATTAGTAGAAGACGTCGCTAGAATCTATATAAAGGAAGTGTTTATAAGATATGGAGCACTAAACAAAATTATATTGGATAGAGACCTAAGATTTATAGCAGCATTTTAGGAAGTATTTCTGGCAGAATAAGGGGTTTGCGTAGTAACCTCTATAGCGTATTATCTGCAGATGGACGGATAAATGGAAAGACTAAACTAAACACTAGAACAGTATTTAAGGCATTATATTAATCACGCACAGAATAATTGGGTATTATTATTACCAGTTATACAGTTTGCATACAATGCAACACTATAAGAAGGAATGGGGATATTACCATTTAAGGTAAATTATGGGTATAAGCCAAGAACGTCGTTATTGCCACATTAAGTAAAGAAAACGAGTAGCACAGCTAAGCAAAGAATAGAGATGTTAATGAACCTTTATATAGACCTTACAGAAACAGCCAAGTTAGTATAATAAAGGATAAAAAGGTACTACAATGCTAAGAGATCTAAGGGACCAGATCTAAAGGAGGGAGATAAAGTATAGCTACTACATAAAAATTTCAAGAGTTAACGACTAAGCAAGAAGTTAGACCATGTTAGACTAGGACCTTTTAAAGTTAAGTAAAGAATTTTATTAGTTACGTATAAGTTAAACCTACTAGCCAAAATAAAAATCTACCCTATATAATATATCGCGATGCTAGAACTAGCATACGGAGATATTAAGCCACCAGTTTATAAGGCAGACATATACAGAGGATAAGAGGAAGATAAATAGCAAGTTTTAAAGATTATTAGTTATAAGGACGTAGATAACAAAACGTGGTATAAAGTAAAGTAGATAGGCTATAGTGAGACTACCTAGGAACCACTAAACAACCTAGAGAACGCTATAGGAAAGGTACAGGAGTATTAAAAGAAAGTAGGTTAGGCAATATTAACAAAGAAGGATCACTAAAAAATAAGTCACCTAAGGGGGACCTAAGAGAAGCAATTGCTAAGCTATTTAGAGTTGTTTCCCTCACAGGAGGAGAGCCAGTTTTTTTATTACCTAGCTTAGACAGACCCTATTAAACTAGCTTCCACTCCTTAGAACAAACCTTCTTATATATACGTTTAAGACGTTAAAAACAAGCATAAGCCAGACGTTAAGCTTTAAGGATATATATAGACTTTTTAGAGACATGTTAAACCTTAAGCAGCAGAGGCTAGTTCACCATTAAGTTTCTTAGTGGTAGATTAAATATAAGACCCTATAATAAGTTACTTAGGAAACCCAAAGACTATTAAGAGTTATAGGACGCGTATACTTAGCGTTAGAGATAGAGCGAACGTTACAGGACAATTAAATGTTTACTTTAGTACACTCCAAACAAGAGAACGGTTGTTAAGATAAAGGGCTTGCTAGTATAATATAAACTAACCCCTCTTTTACATAACGAGAATATGGAGACGGCATTATCTCACCTAGAGATAAGATTGCAGCAATAGTATAAGACCGGCAAGCTATAGAAGAAGAAAAAAATGCTTTAGGTATAATAAGTAAGGATATTAACCAGACTAACTAAACAGATATTACACCTCTAGTAGACAACTTAGAGATGTTAGGAATCTTTAAGGATAAAGATAAAGAGGAGGGAGATAGTGTTACAGACAGCTTAAGTACGATGTTACAACTACTTAGAGAAGAGTTGGAGGAAGCTAGTTAGTTAATATAGGCATGGTTTAGAATAGATCCGGTAGAACTATATAACAAGGAATAGTAGCTAAGGTCACGTAATATAATCTGTGTAATCTATGTAATCTGTATAATCTATAACAGAGTAGATAGAGCACATGTACCTTATAAAGCGAAGGGATTTCTTAGGCGTATAGTTGTATATTTAATGGACTATAGTCTCTACCCAGATAGTTCTCTCTTCGTAGTGAATCTTAGAATATAATTGGAGTTAATCTGTTGGGCAACTACTCTACCAGTTGTTATTACATTGTTGAAACTGTTCTTACCTACATACCTAGCCTAATAATAGGACCCACCGTAGTTCCTACTACAAGGTTCCGTTACACTAAACCTATAACTATAAAATTTAACTAAAGGCTAATAACTCTCTAGGCTATAGCCCCCTTTACTAGTAAATTATTATTATTATTCACTGCTTAACGTCCGATTTGGATCTCTATTAGGCCCACGCGGACTACTCCTTATTTATATATAGGGAGAAAACTCTATTTAAGAAAACCCCGTAATCCATCTCCCTGCCTTTTAGGACTCGCCTACTTAGCGCCTATAAGTCACTAGTGGTACTCTTCTACCTTACTTTTTGACCTTCTTAGGAACCACTGCTGCCGTAATAAGCCTACGGACGCGCTAGTATCGCAAACTTTACTCTACTACTGTAGAGTTATTAGGGGGCGCCTATAACTCGCCTCTTTGCCCTCTGTTACTATTTTCTTTATAACCTAGAACTGGTCTAGTACGTTTTAGCTAATAAGCTACTAGGTAACCGCTTTAAGGCCTTTTTATATTAAGAGTAGTGTAGTATAGTTCTCTATGCTAGCTACTAAGAGTATTGCTTCTTAGTTGGTGCGTAGGGGGCATAACAGTATTATATGTTTTGGTGTCTGTCTTGGCCAGCTATATTCGCATCTTAGGCTACCTACTAGGATACCTACCTAGTAGAGCCAATCTTTTAGTCCTATTATTCCTATTCTTAAGAGTGTTGCTATTATATTTTCTGCCTTTGTTAGGCCTTTTTAGAGCCCTTAAGTGTTTACCCCCTATAGCGTTAACTATACTACGGCTTGGGTTCCTCTTGCCTAAGTTAACCTCTATACCTTTAACTCCTATATACCTCTCCAGCGTTAGTCTAACCAGTATTGTATTATAGTGGATGGTTTCCTAGTATTCCTTTATACTTTACTTTAGCTCCTTTCTCTCTCTTGCTATTATCTTTACTAGCCTTTTACGCGTTTTCCTTCCTCCTTTATATAGGCCTGGGCCCTAAAGTAGTATTATTCTTTTTCTGCTTTCTTCGCCTATTTCTCTAATATATTTTCCCTACTTTAGGGTTGTTGGCTTATTCTCCTACGGGGCACCCTTAGGTCCCTCTATAGTTTATTTAGGCGTGTCTTAATATACTTTATAATATTAGAGTTGTGTTTATTTTACGCCCTTTATATTACAGCGGCTTTAATATATAGTTATAGGGGGGGGATATTGGCTTCCTTCTCTAGTAATACTATAGCTGTTTGCTTATACCCGCCTGTTATACTCTGGAGGTAGGCTGTTTAGACCTTTTAGAGTGGTTTAAGGAGCAATTTAGGGCATTTCTTGGTTTCTCTAATGGCCCAAACACTAGATTTATATGTTATGGTTAGCTAGATAACTGCTATATATAATAGGCGTGACCTCTAGAAGTATAGGCCCTATATAGAATTAACAATCCTAGATAATACAATATACTATACTTGGCCCTTATAGGCCGCTTGCGCTGTATATACGCTCTACTAGAGCTTGCTATCTACCTATACTTCTAATACCCTTAGGCCCTAAACTGGTTAACCCCTAAAGCCTTAGATATAGATTATATGCTAGAGATCTGCAGATTGGTTGCGTTTTCTTATAAAGTGGATTAGCTAGTATTTCTCTAGTAAGAATTGGACTCTATATTATCTTGCCTATTCTATATAGGTGTTATAGGCTTTCTCTAGTGTTCTGCAATTCTCTGCGGCTATTGGCCCGTATATAATTAGGTTTGTGTTATTAATAAAGCCTATCCCCTAGGTCGCCCCTTTCTTAAAGGAGTTAAGCAGGTTACTTATAAAAAAGAGAAAGAGTATAGGCAAGAGGGGTAATTCTTATGGTATTTCTATTATAACTATAATGGGGGGGCTCTGGTATCTACTAAAGACTAGTAATATTTCTTTCTAGCCTATAAACCCTTAGATAAATTATATAATCTATTCTAGGAAGCCCTTTGCCCTAAGGATATATAGGAGACGCTTATAGGGCATATTATTATAGGCGCTACTAATATATAGGCTAAGCATTAATACTACAAAGTCCCTTCGCATTACCTATGTAGATTTAATAGTGGCAGTGAGTAGCGTAAGTACTAATAGTATTAAGCGGTTCTTTCTTGCCCCTATTTAGCTTTATAGTAGTAGGGCATATTTCTTAGCTATATCTACTATATGGTCCGCTATTACCTTTTCTAAGATCTTGCTAAGGGTGTTTTCTAAGGTAATAGGGCGGTAGCTTTCTGGGACTAAGTAATTTACTTTACCTTCTTTTTATAGGATAACCGTTATTATAGATTTTTTAAGTTATGGGTAGTAGCCTATAGCAAAGCATGCTTTAGCTACATCTATAAGCTAGGGTGCTATAAGTAATCTATAGGTCTTTAAGGCCTTATTTAGAATCCTATCTAGTCCTAGTGCTATATTATTTAAAAGGCGGCTAATAGTTCTGGCTATTTCCTCTATTATTATGTCGCTGTTAACCCGCAGGCAAGTTACCGGTGTTTTACCTATAATATTACTAAGGTCTGCTGGAGCTAGTTAGGGGAAGAACCTTTTTATAAGAATCTTTGCCTTCTTATTATTGTTGTTAGTGGCCTATAATTCCCCTGCTCTTTATAGGGGTGGTAGGTATAGGTCTTTTACTAGGCGCCCTACCTTTTTTTTTTACCTATTTTATTATAGCCTAAAGGCCTTTATTATAGGGGAGGCTTAGGTTAGAAATATGCTTATTTATAAACCGTCTTTAGTTATTCCTTGCTTTTTTTTTTAGGGTATTCTTTAACTAGTTTCTTATGTCTTTATATTATCTCTTATTTTTAGGGTTGTGGCTACTTATATATTTCCTTCTTGCTTGTTATTGGCTAGCGACAAAAACCGCGCATTGTGCGGACCATATATATCGCGCGTAGGGGCCCGGTTATAAGACTAGGTAGTACTCTTCTAGCCTATTTTTAATTACTACCTAGATCCTTTCTAGTCTACAGTTAATTTTCTTAGGGGTGGCTAATAAGCCTTACTTATTTGGTATTAGGTGGATTTCTTCTAGGTCTTAAAGTTGTTATTTAACTATATTAAGGAAATGGTCTGTCTTAAGCTTCCTTATTGCGTATCTTTTGCTATTTAATTATACTTTAATGTCTAGATCTAGCTGTATCTAGATAGGGATATAGTCTAAAGCAAGTGCCTATTCTTCTTTAGGGTTGCACCTTTTAAGTCTCTAGTATAGGCCTTTGTCTATAAATATAAGGTTAATTGTACTTCTGGCGGTGCCTTATTGCCATATAGTTGCTTCTAGGGGGGTAGCTAGCTTAAGGCCCTAGATGTCTATAGCTCTTAGTAAGCACTCTACCTATTATTTAGCAGCAATATAGATACCCCCCTACCATAGGTAGTAGAGGTTTATATCTTCTAGTAGGATAAACTCTATGCCTTTAGTTTCTAGTAAGCTTATTACTAATATAATATTCTCTATTTACGGGACCCCTTTAACCCTAGGGTTATATATATTAATAATTTATACTGGTCCCCTATATATCTGGATTATTATAACTATAATATCTAGGTTAACTGCCTATTATAACTATAAGGACAGGCTAATAGCCTTACTAATTATAAAGCATACATATATAGCTGCTTTTGGTTCGTATAGGAGCTAGAATCCTTAGGGGCAGTATATTAATTATATATAGGTATTATAGTACGGTTCTTATATAGTAAGGATATAATATTTTTCTGGGTCTAGACTGTCTAGTAGGGGCCTTATAAGATGGTGGTTTATATTACCGCAGTTATATTATATAATAGATAGGTAGCGGACCCCTAATAAGGGTCCTTTATCTCTCCTTTATTCCTTACTTCTTCTATTTTTATTTTCTTTAGGATATTTAGAACTTCTATCTCTTATATCTATACCTTGGTCTCTACTTATTTTATATAGAGCTTTTTATTTCTATATCTTGTATTCCTATTAACGCTTTTATATCTAAATCTGTTATTATCTCTAGTTCTTCCCTTATTCTTACTGGTTAGCTATATACCCTTTATAAGTTGGCTATAAATATTATATTTACCGTATTAAGTCTAATTTTTAATTATCCTGGTCTTAAGCTTACTGTAGCTGTCTATAAGGGTCTACCTATAGGGCGTCCTTTCCCTTGTGTCCCCTATAACCCTTATATCCCTATTTAGTCTAGTAATATTACACGGCATTGCTTCTAGCCCGTTAAGGCTTAGGATAGCTGGTCTAGCCCCCTAGTATTAAAGGTAGGAAATGCTAGAAAGGTACTTATATCCTACTAGCTTATTACCTATTATTTCTATTTATATAACCTAGCGTGCAGTTGTTCCTATAGCTGTTAAGCCCTTACCTTCCGTCTCCTATATTTAATGCAGTCTTCTCTCTCCCACGCCTTATATATGCTTTAGTAGCAGTTTGCGCATTTTATTTGGTTTTAATTTAAGCAGTATCTTATATTATAGGGGCCTGCATAGTGGCCGCAGCACACCTATACTATGTATGTGGATTAGGTGTGTCCCTATTATACGCAGCAATAGCATTAATCTAGGCGTAGTCTATAGTTATAGAGCCTTATGTTATATATAAAGCCATTTATAATTATTCCTTTTTAGATAAGGAGTTTTTGCATTCCTAGTGTATATATACTAATAATAAGGAAGCTATGCGTTTATCTAGTATCTCCCTAGCGAGTCTCTAGCGACCCTTATATCCTCTCATTATTCTTATTATATGCTTGGTTTATATTTTCCTAATAAAGCCATTAAATTTGGGTGATCTCGAGTCCTAATATAAGGCATTTTATTTGTCTTACTATCTCCTATATAATTGCTATATTATCCACCTGGCGTCCCTTTTCTACCCTAAGGCTTATAGAAACCGCTAGGACTTCAACTGGGTAATTCTTATAGAGTACTTTTATACTAATACGTTCTCCTAGCCTATCCCCTACCCTTATAGCTTGTTCCTTTACCTATTAATCCTTTAGAGTAACTCTAATATCTCCGCTCCTAAGGTATTGGACTATAATAGCGTTATAACCCTTTTTATAAATCTCTATAAGGACTTCTATTTCTGATTGTCCCTTAAGCCCCTCTACTTTTTCTATATTTGGTTATATTGTAATTATATACCTAGTTATTATCTTAAGGGGGGTAGGTTCCCTATACTATAAAAGCGCAGTTACGGCGGCCTAGGTGCGGTTCGCTAGTAAGGGGGGGTTTTATTTATTTTTAATTTTACTTAGCTGTTAGAGGATTTAATTAAGGGTTTACTAGAGGGGCGCTTAAGGTTTACTAGACTAGCGGAGCTATTCTACTAGCTGCGTTAGATTATTATAGCTAACGGTTACTCCCCTATAATTCTAAATACTAGACGCGTCTAATAGGCTTTATATTTTGTTAGATACCTTCTTAATAAAGGTATTTCCGCTTTATGGTGTGGTATTCACCCGTCTTTATTGTGGAGGGCCATTGCTAGGCGTGGTTCTGGCGGTCGCGCGCGAGTGCGAACCACCGTTGTTTGACGTGTGCCTCCCCTGCAATGCATGCATCTTAGGGGGATTCTCTGGGTGATTTTCAGGGTTCTTTTGGTTGGTTTTAGTCTTTTTAGGCTAGGTGCAGCAAGAGCTCCTCTTTTTACGGACCTTTTTATGTCTTTATATTAGATATTAAAGAGTCTTACTAGTAAATTATAGAGGAACTAAAAGTAACTAAGTAGTACTTAATTAATAACCTCTATAAGGGGTTTATTAAACCAAGTTAGGCCCCTTTTACTTCCCCTATTCTATTTATAAAGAAATCTAATAAAGGCCTTTATTTTTATATTAACTATTAAAAACTAAACACTATTACTTAAAAAAATTACTACCCCCTCCCCCTAATTAATAAGACCCTTATATATCTAAGCTAAGCTAAAATCTTTACTAAGCTTAATATCCGCTAAGCTTTTTACCAAATTAGGATAAACCCTATATTAGAGGATCTAATAATATTCTATACCCACTATAGTTCTTATAAGTATAAAGTTCTTCCTTTTAGACTAATAAATAGGCCAGCTATATACCAATAGTATATAAATAATGTTCTTTTTAACTACCTTAATAAATTCTATATAGTATACCTATATAATATTCTTATATACTTAGATAATAAACTTAAGTACTAAGTTTATATTAAAAAGGTTCTAGAGAGGCTGTAGAATATAGGCCTATAAGTTAATATTAAAAAATATATATTTAGAATAAAATAAATAAAGTACCTTAGGTTTATTATTAGTATAAAAGGAATTAAAGTTAACCCTAAAAAGGTTAAGGTAATATATAACTAGAAACCCCCTTATACTATAAAAGGCATTTAGTCCTTTCTTAGCTTCTATAACTTCTACTACTAGTTTATCTATATTTATAAGGTTATAGCTAAGCCTCTTATATAACTAATAAAGAATAACACACCTTTTATTTTTAATAATAATTATATAAAAGCTTTTAAGAAATTAAAAGACTACCTTACCTCCTCCCTAATTCTCTATTACTATAACCTAAAAGTTAAATTAATACTAGAAACGGACACCTCTAATAGAGTAATAGCAGGAGTTCTCTTATAGTTATACCTAAATAGCAAGTAGTACCCTATTACATTTTCCTTAAAGATAATAGCCCTAGCTAAGTATAACTATAAGGTACATAATAAGGAAATGCTAGCTATTATATAATTATTATTCTAGTAGCGCACAGAGCTTAAAAGCATAGACTTTTAGATTAAAGTCTATACTAATTATAAAGCCCTTAAGTACTTTATAATAATAAAGCAGCTTACTAGTTAATAGGCTAGGTAGGCTAAAATGCTCTTCTAATTCTTCTTTATAATTATATACCGCCCTAGTAGGTAAAATTTTAAAGCTAATACCTTTACCTAGAGAGAATAAAATGTAGAACTATAGGATAAGCTAAAGGCTTAGCACTAGATATGTGCCCTCCTCTACCCTAAATAGCTTAACCTGTATATCCTTAAGGATAACCAATTCTACGTCTTTACGATACTACAGGCGCTGCCAGAAGCAGCATGTCTATAAGTTACCTTACTTTGTACTTCTAAGGAATTAATAATAGTAAGACGAAATTCCTTACTAGCCACTATATTTGTGAGGGGACTTTGTAGACAGGGGGCTATAAGGACACGATTGTGAAACAGGATAGATTGGTAAGAGAGACGAATCCTTGAGGAGGTAAGGCCTCTGGGATCGTGGAGACTATATACTACGGGCACGTGCCTCCGGCACGTGACCGGTAACTATCCAAGGGGCGTCCGGAGGTTGTCCTGAGGGCAGCCCGAGGTAACCGCAATAATATCCCTTACAATATTAAACTTAAAGAACAATCTAATACCTATACTAAACCCACGACGTCAATTAATCCTAGGAGGATTTAATTTATTAGCCCTAGCTTTAACCCCTAAGGGGAAACCTAGTAGCTTAAAAGACTATAACAACCTTAATAAGGTAGACATTAACAATATCTTATCCTTTATTAACTATACAACTATAGATAAATAAGCTGAAGGATTACTACCTATTAAGATTAAGATATAAGACGCCGAGATGTTTATAAAAATGGTAGTACAAGAACCTAATAAATATTACCGCCTTCTATAGAACTACCGCCTAAAGCTTATATAAGCTAAAATGCGTACCGCCTAAAATTGTAATATTATCTAAGACCTATAAGCTCGCGAGGCGCTCGCTAATAATATATATTAAGAGATTAAAGATAACCTCTATATATCTAAACGCGACGTCTAACGACTAAAGAAGGCTAAGATTATACTTATTACTACAATTACTGAAAAAGAGGGTATAATTAAATACCTATAATCTTAGCTTAATAAGTATATTTATAATAATACCGGACACCTCTCTACTGTATATAACGCCACCTAAGTCTTTATGTCCTTAGCAACCTTACCTACTTAATACTTAATAGAGGGTTAGCGCTAAGCAGCTTTACCTAATAGGAACCCCTACCACAGCAGTAATAATAAAAGCCATAATAATTAAACCTAAACTGCTACTGTAGGGTCTAATATACACTACCTTAATCCCCTAACCTTTTAGGGTGACTATAAGGAATACAGCCACTAGAAGATATAAATCCGCAAGAAACTAACTTAGAGCGCCTACCTTTTCCCTATAGAAGATACTAAGATTGGCTATATTATTAGACGAATAAAGGGTATCCTATTTAATAGACTCTTCGCTTAATAAGAGACTAGTAATCCCTAGAAGTAGCAGTCCCACTAGGAAGTCCTTAATAACCTTAACTAAATATACCGCGACTATAACCTAGTGGCCACTAGTTAAGCTAAACTACGTGCCCTAAAGATAAGCCCTACTAAATTATTTAATAAGTTCTATGTTAAATTCTAGAAATATATTAGAGTCCTTATCTAAGATAATACTAAAGACTAAGAATATCTTCTTAAAAAAGTTACTTATTACCTTAGTTACGTAGCCGCCAGCCATAATTATAATAACGTTTATAATATGGTAGCAGCCCTATAGAAAATTAAACGACGGCTAAACTAGATTGCTACTATAAACCCCTACCTAAAGACCTCCCTATAGAAGCCCTCTAGACCTACTAAACCACTAATACCTACTACCCTAAGCAATACTACCAGTCCTAATATCAACCTCTCTATACTAATATTCCCGTAGAAGCTACTAGATAGAGAGCATAAGCTACTTTAGAAGCTACGGCGTTGCTATAAATGCCATTAAAAAGGCTGCTATAGCTATAGCCTAAACTGCCTAATGGCTAGGTTTAACAGCCGCCGTTTAATACCTAACCCTATACCTTAAATACTAAATACGGCGCTATATGCTACTACTATATAAGACGAAGACGCAGTAATAGCGGTAGAGTTAGATATGGAAATGGAAAACGCTAAGTCCTAGCCCTAAGTTATAGGTTGGGACGCCCTAATAATAAGGGGATCTATATATTGGCCTACTTAATAGATAACTTAGTAAAGATAAATAGATGGAAATAGATAGTTTTACCTATAATAGGAATTACTGCTAAAAAATAATATAAAAGCTATTCTATAATTAATTGTGGAGCTACTAATAAATTTATAAATACCTAATTTATGCGTACTTATAACCTACCTACCTTACCCCTTACTAAAGCCCACGCCCTATAACTTACTAATAGTAGTTATACCGTATAGAAGATTACCTATATAGTATAACTCTACCTAGATATAAATGGGCACTAGGAAGAACTCTAGGCCTATATTATACTACTTACTAACTACCCTATTATCCTTAGAATAAACTAGCTTAAATAATATAACCCCGCCATTAACTAGAAAAAGAAAAAAGTAACCTTTAACTCTAAATACTATAGAGAGACTTGTCTAGGGTATAGCCTAGCCACCTCTACTTACTCTCTAGGATATTAACCTAAGAAACCCCTTATTACCTTACCTACTAACTACCACTATATAAGTGCCGCGGCCTTCTACCATATAGTATATAGAAAAGGCTAGACTGTTACTGCAGCCTCCTAATTATAACTATATAAGCTTAATAAAGAATAGGATTATGTCCTCTATAGTAATAGGATAGACATAACCAATCTCCTAGAAAATAATGCCCTTATAGAACTCTACAGACTTTTACCTTTAGACTTTAAGAAGTTTATAAAGCTTAAAAAAGGATTTACTAATAAGGAACTCCGCAATCTCCTTCCTAAGAGGTACTATAACTTTATTAACGTATGCTTATAAAAGAGCGTAGATATACTCCCCCTATATTAACCTAATAACCACACCATTAATATTAAATAAGGAAAAACGCTACCCTATAAGAGACCCTATCTAATATTAAAAGACGAACTTCTAGTTATTAAAAAGTATATTAACAAGCACCTTAATAAAGGGTTTATTTGCCCTAGTATATCCCTAGCAGCTGCCCCTATTCTCCTTACTAAGAAGCTAGAAGGAGGTATCTAATTCTGCGTTAACTATAGAGGACTTAACGCTATTACCATTAAAAACTAATACCCTATACCGCTTATATATAAGACTCTTAAATAGCTTAGCCAAGCTAAAATCTATATTAAGCTTAATATTATTACCGCCTTTAACCGCCTCTAAATACGGGAAGGTAATAAATGGAAAACCGTATTTATATCGCGCTTTGGCCAATTTAAATATACTATTATACCCTTTGGCGTATATAATAGCCTAGGCAGCTTCTAAAGCTATATTAATAACGCCTTATAGGACTACCTTAATAACTTCTGCTCTGCGTACCTTAATAATATACTTATTTATAGTGATAATCCTTTTAAGTATACTAAGCGTATTTAGAAGGTCCTATAGCGCCTTAAAAATACAGGACTTTATATTAATTTAAAGAAGTGCGAATTCTTAGTTATAGAAGTAAAATACTTTAGACTGATTATTACTACTAAGGGTGTCTATATAGACCCTAAGAAGGTATAAATAATTACTAAATAGTAAACTCCTAACTGCATTAAGGATGTATAAGCCTTCCTTAGTCTTACTAACTTCTATTAAAAATTCATACACAACTTTTTAGGCGTTGTAGTACTACTTACAGTAATAATATAAATAAAGGGTCTTCCTATAAAAGGAAGAAAAATACACCTACATTTTACCTAGACGCCTAAATATAAGAAGGCGTTTTAAAACCTTAAAGATGCTTTTACTAAAGTACCTATCCTAGCTTACTTTATACTAGGATAGCAACTCTACCTTAAAACTAACTTCTTAGACCACGTTAATATAGGCGTCCTTTTCTAGATAGGCGATAACAGCCTCCTCTACCTAGTTGTATTCTACTTATCTAAGCTTACACTATAAGAGTGTAACTATAAGATCTATAATAAAAAACTTCTCGCAATTATATAAGCGTTTAAAGAATTCTAACTAGAACTCTTCTTAGTAGAACCTAACTAGCCAACTAAAGTCCTTATAGATTATTATAACCTTAAGTACTTTATAACTATAAAGTAACTAAATTAATGCTAAATACACTAGAACGAATTTCTCTCTGGTTTTAACTTTAAAATTATATATAGGCTAGGAGTATAAGGTACTAAGCCTAATAGCCTAATACGCCGTTTGCAAGACCTTCCTTAGTTAGAAGATAACCCTTATAATTAATTCCAATAATAGACAATCCTAAAAGCACGAAACTTAGCCCTAAGTATACTACCCAAGATAGAACCAACTGCCCCTTAGCTTTATACTATAGAACTAGAATTACCCCCTAAAATTAATAAGCTTATTCCCGTAGCATATAACACCTCTATTAACCTATTACTATATTAACTAATTACCGTAAAGATTGCTAGCACCTATATGCTGCCTATTAACCTCTAAAGCTTAGGCTAGATTAATATGGCAGCCTTAGAAGTAAAAGAGAATAGGCTCTATTATAGAGGCTATCTATTTATCCCTAACTTAGAAGACCTACAACGGCAACTAATCTAAATAGCCTATAACCTCTGGTTAAGCGGCCACCTAGGTAAAGAAGAAACCTATAAGCTCCTTAGCCGATACTACTTCTAGCCCAAAATAATAGACTTAGTTAAATGCTTTATAAGCGCCTACTATGGCTATAAGCGTGCTAAAGCATTTCATATAAAGTACTAAGGACTATTACACCCTCTACTAATACCTATACGCTAATAGGCAGATATCGCTATAAATTTTGTTATTAACCTACCGCCTTATAAATGATATAGCCGAACCTATAAGAACATCCTTATAATAATATGCCGACTTATAAAAGAACGCCACTACGTCCTAACTAAAGGCGTAGCTATAAGTAATATTGCTAACGCCTTCCTCTATAAAGTCTACTGACTATATAGGTTACCTAACTCTATTACGTCTAACTAAGGCATATAATTTAATTCTAATATATAGAGGCGGATCTGCTAACGCCTTAGTATCTCCGTTAAGACATCTATATCCTTTTACTACAAAACCACCAAATAACTAGAAAACGCTAACGCTAGCATAAAGGCGTACTTACAATAGGTAGTCGCCTATAGTTAGGATAACTGGGTAGACCACCTTTTACTAGGTAAATTTACAGTAAATAACCACATCTTATAGAACTTACCCCATTCTTTATAAATAAAGGTTATTACCTATAATCTAGTATAGAGCTACTAGAGCCTATTAATAAGAAACTGCTATATGGAAAACGCCTTAAGATGCTACTTGCTAATTAATATGTAGACTATATAAAAGATCTACTTAACTACTGTAAATGAGAGATGACCTAGGCCTAAGCAAAATAAGCTTACTTCGCCAACTATTATAGAATACTACCACCTAAGATGCATGTTAGCGACTAGGTATAGTTAGATGTACATAATATCTCCATATAGAGGCCTATAAAGTTACTTAATTATAAGAACCTTAGCCCCTACTAAATTAAATAAGTTATTAATAGGGGAGCTATATATAAACTGGAGCTTCCGCCCGCCTTAGCTACCCGCAAAATATAGCCCGTGTTTTACCTATAGTTACTATACCTTTACCAACCTAACCCTTTACTAGAACAAATACAGCCTAAACCCCTACTAGTACTAATCTAAGACAAGAATAAAGACGAGAACTATAAGGAGTGGACTGTTAAACAAATTATTAACTCCAAATACTTTAGTAAAGGTAGAGGACAGCGGCTCTACTATAAAGCTACCTATATAGGATTTAATATAGATTAGCCGGAATGGCAACTATAGGAAGACTTTAAGAATATAAAGGACCTAATTAGCAATTTCTACTATATAAACCTATAGAAACTAGGCCTAAGTAGAGATTTTGTGCCTAATCCTCTATAGGAGCCCTTATAGAGTAAACCGTTATACATCGCCATATAAGGGTAAATTGCCGTTAGATTGCCGCAGATTGCTATAAAGTGCGATTATATAACCAGAAAACTTTAAGATGTCTAGGAACTTTAACTAGCGGTTAAAGTTATCTAATTGGTTAGATTCTAGACGCTAAGAAGAAACTAGCTAATTAGGATTTTCCATCCCTAGGATAGAAAATTGCTATTAGCTTACCTACTACTAGCGCCTTGGCGACCCCCCTTATACCTTACCAATAACCCCTAAGTCCTAAGTTAAAAGCATCTATATAAGCCCATTACACCTATAATGATATTTCTTCTTCTTCTCTATACCCTAAGCGTTCCCCCTATATATATATAGTAACCACAGCGTTACCGGAGCTCTGCCTTAATAGGAGGGGAGGTAGTGTTACGGAACCTAACTATAGGGGCCTCTATAGGAGAGCCCCGTGCTCTTATATATACCTTGTGTACAGCTTATATCAGCTACGCGTAGGTATATCACCTCCTTACGCCCTCGACCCTTATGATCGATCGCGCAACGTCTTGTAGACTCCTTGAATACATACGTTTAGCTGCCATTAACCCCGTCCCGTAATAGCAGAATAGGGTTTAAGGAGCGGTCCTAGTAGAACTTAGCAGAATTTAGTGGACTTTGGTAGAATATAGCAGAATGTGGCAGATTGCTATTAGATTGCCATAGATTGCCAGCAAATTGCCATTGGGCTGCCGTCTCGCGGTTAGTCTTTTCTTGCTGCGTTGGTGGAAACAGGTAGATATGTGTAAGGTATTATAGAGGTGTCCCATAATAGTACCCCCCCTTTAAACTTAAGCTTCTGCAAGATGGGGCCATGGTAGTTCTAGATAGAGTTTATAAAAGTTTTCTGCGGCTTATATAAGTCCTATAGAGTTAATAGGTTCCTATATAGGCTTATATAAGTCCTATAGAGTTAATAGGTTCCTATATAGGCTTATATAAGTCCTATAGAGTTAATAGGTTCCTATATAGGCTTATAAAAGCCTCTCCATTTTATAAGGTATATATATTGGCGTTTTTATTTGTTAAACTTAATATTATTAATTCTTTTAATAAGGTACTTATCCTTATTATCTACTTTAACTAGTAGGGGAGGGTCCTGGATTTGTCTAGGTAGGGCATTTAATATAGGGGTAGTAGGGTAGAGGACTGATATATGGAATATAGGGTGGATTTTAACCGTATTAGGGAGCTTTAGTTGGTAGGCATAAGGAAAGATAACTCTCTTAACCTTATAAGGGCCAGCGTTCTTCTAATTAAGTTTCTTAGTAGGTTATTTTTTGTTTAGATTTCTTATATTTAGCTAAATAAAGTTACTAATTTAATAAGCTGGTACTAGGGTTTAGTTCTTATTTGCTACGGCTTTATAGATAGATTAGGCCTATGTTATTTTATTAGTAAGGAACTTTTGTAGTTCTTCCATCTTCTTTATAAATTTATTTGCTTTTATAACTTATAAGGTATAATAAGCGGGGTAAGGGATATTACTAAAGGGTTTAAAACCCATTTACGGGTGTTGGCTGTAGTTAGCTAGGAATGGGGAGACCTTTGTGGTTTTTAAGACGGAGTTGTTTGTGGTAAACTTAGTAAATATAAGCTAGTCTATTTAGTTATTCTATAAATATAATATGTATATCTAAATATACTGTTCTATTATAGCATTTATATATTTGTTTAACCGTCTATTTCTAGGTAGTATGCTATAAATAACAGTACTTTAATGCGGAGTTAGGTAGTTAGTTCTTTCTAAAATATAGAGACAAACTGTCTACCTCTATTAGAGATAATTGTTTTGGGAAGTCTATAGAGTTTCTATATATAATCTAGGAATAATTAGGTAATGGTAGATATTAATATATTAGGGTAGGCGGTTAAGTGTTTTATCTTAGATAGTTAGTCTATAACTACTATAATATTTGTATATCCTTTACTTACGGGGAGCTTAATAATAAAGTTAATTAAGATGTCCTTCTATCTTTAGTCTGGAATAGGTAGTGGTTTTAGAAAGCCGTTATATGTCTTATGTAAGGCTTTAGCTTATTGGTAGGTATAGTAGCTAGAGATGTACCTTCTTATTATATTATGCATGTTTGGCTAATAGTACTTTTATTAGAGGAGTTCTAGGGTTTTTCCTTAGCCTAGGTGGCTGGCTACTAGTAGATTATATGTATGTTTAAGAAGCTTAAGCTTAAGTTTGTTATGGTTAGGTATAACTAGACGGTTTTGGTAGTATAAGCGGTCTCTACAAGCTTTGCATTTACTTAAAGAAATTCTTTAAAGTGTCTAACGCCGTCTTAAATTAGCTTAAGTATTTCTTAGATAAACTTATTATTTAGGTATTTATTAACTATTATCTGTTTAATTGATTAATTGGTTATTTTAAAGATGTGTATTATAACGTCTTTAATAGGAGGGTTAAATGGCTTAGGGTAAAGTAGGGTTTAATTATAGTAGGTATACGCTTCTTTTTGTGCCGGCATGTCTTATAAATATTAGGTTAGGGTATTAGGTTTCTAACCTTAAACACCTAGGTAGTATATAATTAAGAATTAGAAATAGGACAGATATTTTAACTAGTGGGCTTAATAATAACTTAGCTGTTTTATAACTATAAAATATTGTAGATTCTTATGGTTGTTAAGGACCTTAATTAGAAATCTAGTGCCTTCTAGTTTAGGTTGCCATTATTTAAAATATCTAATAATGGCTAATAATTCCTTATTGTAGATCTTGTAGTTATATTTAGCTGGACTTAGTTATTTTAAGAAGTATACTATAGGGTGTAGTACTCCTTTCTTGTTATACTAAGACAGAATACCTCTAGTGACGTAATTAGATGAATTGGCTTCTATAACACTCTTTTAGTTTAGGTTAAAGTATTAAAGTATAGGTATAGTAGTGAATATAACTTTTAGATAGGCAAAGGCCTTTTTATATTCCTTATTAAAGATAAAGGCTTTATTCTTTTGGGTTAGAGCTATAAGGGATAAAACTAGAGTAGAGAAGTTGTTAATAAACTATTAGTAAAAGTTAGTAAATCCTATAAAGGCTCTTATGTCCTTAATATTCTTAGGTTCTTACCAGTTTATAATTACTTTAATCTTCTTTGGGTCTATTTATATGCCGTCTATAGAAATAATAAGTCTAAGGTATAGGACTTCCATTTTATGGAATTTGTATTTATCTATATCTAACTATAGGCTAGCTCTATGCAGAGCTTCTAGGATAAGGTTAATGTGTTTTTTATATTTAGTTAGGCTATTATTATATACTAGGATATTATTAATATAAGCAGTATATAAAACGTCTAGGTAAGGTTATAGGGTATTATTTATAAAGTATTGGAATTAACTTGGGGCATTTATAAGGCTAAATGGCGTTACTAAGTATTTAAATAGTCTATATCTAGTACGGAATACGGTAAGCTATTTATCTTCTTTTACGATATAGAGGCGGTTAAATATATAGATAAGGTTAAGTTTTGTATAGTAGTAAGCCTTACTTAGTTGGTTTATTGTCTCTTAAATTAACAAGAGTGGGTACTAATTCTTAATGGTAATAGCGTTAAGAGCTTAGTAGTCTATATAGAAGCGTAGACCGCTGCTAGGTTTCTTAATAAAGATTATAGCTATAGCTATAGGCGAAGAGCTTACTCTAATAAATTCTTTACTTAGGTGCTTATCTAAGTACTTTTATAGTACTTTGAGTTTGTTTTAGGATATTCTATATAGGGGTCTAAACCCTGGCTATTTTCCTTCTTTAAGTATGATCTTGTGGTTGTATGGTTAGTGTTCTACTAACTTATTGGCTTCCTTTTATAAGAATACCTCTAGGTGCTTATAGTGGCATACTAATACTTTTATGGCAGGGTTAGTGTGCTTCTTTAGTGCTAAGGCCTTTTTAATATTGGCTATTATAATAGCGAAGATTGTATATTCTGGTTTTCTGGCAAGTTGTACTAATAGGGTAGCTCTAATTATGTAAATATCTAAGGTATTAAGTAAGCTTAGATTATTCTTAGTTTCTTATATGGTTTTTTATTTGGGTTTAGGTTTAGTATTAAGTATAAAGTTAGTGTTAGATTTAGGTTTAGGTTTTTTAAGTATTCTTTTTATAGTAGAATACTAGTTCTTCTGGTATCTTTATATATTAAGCTTAGACTTCTACTTAGTTTAGGGCGGTGTAGTAGTTAGGGTTAGTTAGTATAGTTTAGTATAATTTTTGGGTTCTTAGTAGATGTTAGTGAAAATCTTATATTAGTGGAATTTAGTAGAATTCTTATATTAGTGGAATTGGGTAAACTTTTTAGGTATAGAGTGGATGTTAGTAGAAATTTTAGACTAGTAGATCCTAGTGGATTTCTTAGATTTTGGTTTAGGTTCTAAGTAGTAAGTTATAAAATACTTCTGCTTATAGCAAGAGGCGGTAAATAGAAGCTTAAGGTTGTTCTAATTAATGGTTACCTTATATAGCTTTATCTAGGGTTATTTAAGGATTACTAAGTAACCTAGGGTAGTTATAAAGAGCTTAATTAATTCTTTATAGTTTAGGTATTAGAGTTTTAGGGCCGCTATGTAAGTAATACGGCCTAAGATAGTGTGTTTGCTATTAAATCTAAATACGTTAATATGCTAGTTAAGGGGTATTAGGGTAAACCTATTATCTTATATAAAGATCTTATTAATAAATCCTATACCGCTAGCTCTTGTGTTAATTAGGATTTAAGCGTTAGCCTATTAACCTTTCTGCTAAAGATAGCAGTTAATAGTTATACTATAATCCTAAGAGTTAGGGTTTGCTATATCTAATATATTTAATAAGATCCTGTAATATAGCTATCTTAGAGAGCGACTTAACTCTAAAATATACCTTTTAGTAGTAAGTGGGAAGGGGTTCCTCTAAAATATTAGTTATAACTTTGTTCTTATAAGTAGTGCTTATTAGATATAGAGTTAGAGCTAGGTAAAGATTAGGGTTGGTAGTTAGAAGATTAGTATAGTAAACGGCTACTAGCGTTAACTATTTATAGATTTTTTTAGAAGGGGTCAGAGCAGTGGTTAAAAAGGTAGAAGCTACTTTTATATTTAAAGCAAAGGCCTAGCTTAGTGCGTTATTCTTATTTAAAGGACCCTAGTAGGGCATATCCTAGGGTCCTAGTATTAATATCTATAGTATTAGGGTGTTTAGGCTAGGGTAATAACTTAGTAAATATTTATAAGGTTGTTATATTATATTAAGGAGTAGACTTTGGTATTAGGTGTAGTATATTATTATACTCTATTAAAAAAGAAAATGGAGATCTAACTGCCGTTTTTAGAGGGTTCTGTCGCCGTTTTTAGAGGTCACGTCGCCAAAAACTCCCTGCCGCCCTAAGCCTCTTGCTTGCCAGTCTAACGTTAAGCCTCTCGCTTACCCCCCTATGCCCTATTTTACGGGCAGACCAGTTTATCTAAAAGTGTAACCCTTCTATACGCCTGGCGCTAAACCTATATATACTCCATAGCTCCTACCTCTGATCTGTTTAACCCAGGCCCTATTTCTCTTATTCTTTACCCTCCTATCTTCTTAACCCCACATTACTCTCTATATCCTTCCCACCGTTATTGCCCTAAGTTCTCTTCTAACTCCCTAGAATGCGGCGCGCTTAATTATTAGATCGCAGCTCGTCGTCTAGTGTTACCAACGATGAGTACATGGACACGGACAGCGATGGTAACAGCTACGGGACAGAACCGACCGTCTTTAACAGTAATACCGATAGTAACGCCAACTGCAACGCCAACAGTGGCATCAACTGTGACGATGCTTGTGAAGCGCCTACTTAAGCATAGCTTTATAAGGATCAAGACCATCCACCAGAATACTACCTTAAATAGTTAGTAGAGTTCGAGGAATCTAATTTCACAACACAGGACTATACCAATGGTAGTACAAATCTCCTTAACCGCATTAAAGAGCACTGGTATCAGTAAGTAATAACCTATTTAGCGGCTTCCTCTTAGGCCTAACTTGGCGGAGAGCTAACAATTTCTAGATACTGCACCTATATAGGGAAAGACCCCAAGAAAATATACCGAGTCCTCTCGCTTTGACTCCTTTATAGCTTCTTTAACTAGTTTCTAAATCAGAAACAAGGGAAAGGGGGTAGAAAATAGCACGGGACAAAGGCTTCTAGCTCGCTTAGCTTATACTAGAAGTACTATCACCTTATATATAAGAAAGCGACTAGTAGGAAAATTCCTAGCAAACTAAACCGCTAAATATATAAGGTAATTACGTTCCCAGTTAACCCTTTAACCTAGTAAGGTAAGGCGGAGCTAAGATATCTTTCTTAGGTACTTCGGAAACTGGCGAAGAAACATAGCTTAAGCAAGAAAAAGTAAGAAAAGACTATTATAGACACGGAGGATCTTGCCCTAGTTCTTAAAACTAACTTAGTCACAACAAGGAAGAGATATACAGTTGGACGATATTAGATATAAGTCCATTTCTTACTACAGCTAGGCTTTTGCACTGTAAGCCGACCTAAAGCTCTTCTTAATCTATGCTACTAATATATAATGGTTACACTTATTCGCGACCCAGAAGGCGGGCCTTATAAGATCGTGCTTAAGTTTATATTTAAATTCACTAAGGAATATCTTAGCATAAAAAAAGCGTACGTTCTCTTTCTACCCTATTCCTCTTACCTTATGCTTATAGAGAACTAGTAATACTTTCCCAATTCCTAAGATTATCTTTAACCCTTTACTTATTCTTAGCCCTTACGTCTTTCTCCTAGGCCTTCTCTTTGCTAACTAAGCTTTTGCACCCCCTAATCTAACGTCCATAGAGCAGCTTAGCAAGCTATATATCAAGCCTAGGCGTAACAAGTTGCCACTACCACTCCATTTAGACCTAGATAATATCCCCATATTTCGGCAATCAATTAAAACCCCCTATGGCCACAAGGTCTCACTTAACCAGCCTTTGCTATACTTAACTCTTTTGCCCTAGATCAAGGACCTTGGCGTAATTACGGGATTTCGGCAGGTTGCGCGCCTATATAGTCTCCGTTACGGCGCAGGTAAGGCATTTAACGAGAATAGTAAGTTCTATTATATAGAGCTAGTTCTACTAAAACCTTTCTAACGCCTATACTACCTAGGTAACGTAAGTGACGCCCTCTGGAACCTAATAATATAGCACACCAACGCTTAAACATTCCTAAAGCACTACCTTCCGCGGCGTGTTGGCGTAGATACATAGGCAATCGTTCAAGGCTTAGAGCCTCAAGAAAAGTTAATAAAAGCAGTATACTAAATAAGCTAATTAATTAACCCGCAGCAGCCACAGCACCTAATAACAGAATAATCCTTATCAGTAAACGAGAACCCATATATTTATACCTTAATCGAAATTCAAAATAAGCTAAAGCTTAACCTTAAGCGCAAAACCGCAGGAAGCACAGAATACCAAAAACTTAGCCGAGAAATCACAAATAAAAGGCAACGTCAGAGAAATGCGCTATTGGAAAATATTAAAAAGAATTAGGACAACAAACAAGCTATAATTAACATTAAGCAGCAACTTTCTGGGGATAAATTTAGTGAGGATATTAAAGCAACCTTAGAATCCAGCGATAATAAATCGGTCAAACACAAACACCTCATATAAGCGATTATAACGCTTCCTAGCATGTCACTAGAAGATAAGATACGCAGATGCAATAATACCATTAATATAGTTATAGATTACTGCAATATCAAGGAAAGCAGAGTATATCGGCGGAATTATTACCAGAGATAGTCTAGGATAAATATCGCCCTTAGCAAAGTCAAGATTAAAGAAAATACTAAGATTTCAGAAGCGGCTAAAGCGCTAGAGAGGGCAAAGTCATCTTTATATAAGGAGAAAAGACCAAAAATATGCTTTATCTACCTTGGGAATAAAAAGCTCGTAATCAGCAAGCGCATATACAAGTTCTACACTCTAACTGCTCTTATAAAGTATTTCCAACAAGCGCATCTCTCTAAACTTCTATAGTAGGGTGAGATTAAATGCAATGTTTGCGAAGTGACCCTTTAGCACAAAATACATCTTTAAAACCATGCGTTCCTTATACATAGGACCTTTTCCTAGTCATTACGCGCTTATCTTATTATTCTTTACTACTTTTTATTTTATTTTAGTCTGTTATTATCCAATCCTATTCCAGTATTTAGTAGAGTAGATGCAATGACTAGGATTCTGTAATTTGTCTAGGGGGGCAAGGGGTAATAAGTAAGGTAAAAGTAAGATAAAGGATAAGGTAAAGAATAAGATAAAGGGTCAGGTAAAGGGTAAGGTAAGGGGCAAGGGTAAGGGTTAATTATATACTTTACCTTAGGTAAACTAGTTTTGGTAAAGAGCTATTAGAGTTCAAATTCCATATAGATAATATAGCTCCAACCCATAAGTAAACAAAAGGAAAATTATACCTATTCCAATTAGCACACGACCACATATAATAGCAAGCCAAGGTAAAACTAGAAAGCTTAATTAGAGATTACTCCAAAGCGGACTAATTTAAAACGGACTACTTAAGCCTATAAGCAAGAGAGGCATTGCAGGCTAAGAAACGACTCAGGAACACAATACTAATTAAACTTTACCCAATATAGCTTGATAGAGTGCAGAGCCTTAATCTAAGCCACAGGAACGCATTACCCTATTACATAACCACTAATAATAGGCACGACGCCAGGTAGACCATCCTACTATAGGTTTAGGGCTTTGTTCCCCTAGGGCTTTATTCCCCTAGGGCTTCGTTCCCCTAGGGCTTTGTTCCCCTAGGGCTTCTTTCCCTACGCTTCCTCTCCCCTTAGCCTCTAAGCTCGCTTAGATCCGCCCTTATCTTCTTACATCTCTATAACAGCCCGCTTCCCCTTCTCAATTGCTTCTTTAAGGTCTTCTATTCGTCCCCAGCGCTAGAACAGCTCTAATTTTAACACAGCATAGTACACATATAGCTCTATCTAGAGGCTGTTATCTTCGCCGGCTATAACACTTAAGATAAGCTCAAAGTTCTCAAGTAAAAGCGTATCAAGGTCGAACCCGTCGTCCATAGCTGTCGGATATAGAATGCAAAGATATACAAGACAAGCTTACAAAGCTATTTAGAACCACTCTTAAATCGCTATAGATACAGAATTGTGGCGGGGGCAATGCAATATTTACTAGCCACATGGAGCATTCTAAGCTTTACTTTTGCAATCAAAAGTTCAGCTTAAAGGGTATGGCGCAGCGCGGCTGACCCTAGGTGGCTTAACAAAGCCACCTTACCACATTATAGTTTGAAGACGCGCTATCTCCCCAACTTAGGAGATTTATAAATGCACTAATTATATAAACAATCTCCTCATAGACGTCTCTCACTTTAGCAATAGTAAATTTATTATACAATGCCTTAAAGTATCCTACTTTCGCAGTTTTTCCTCCCACTATCAGCCGTTGGTCTTAGGCGTTTTATTACTAGCCTAGACGACCCTTATTAAGACTACTACAATCCCATTTATAATGCTAGCCCTAAGGTTATAGAGAAAGTCCAAACTCAGTATAATAGCATTCGTCATTCCTTTAACTATTAAAACATAGCATTATAGCTTACGACCTTCCTTTCCTCGTCGTTCTCGAAGCGTCTTAAAGCGTTAATCTAGATTACAGCCGATTAAGCCAAGACGTACTACTTAAACAACACGGGACAATGGTTTTGATATACTATACAGTCTTAAGAAACCCGCGAGTGGATTAAGAGAACTATTAACAAAGGGGAACGCCCAGCTATAAAGGGCGCTTAGTTATATAATACTCTACTATATAATAGTTTTACGAGAGGATCCTCTTGTTTAAACGTACCTATTTGGACCACGCTGGTTTATCTAGCGATTCGTCTAAGTTAGAAGAATAGTGTCGCTTTATAATACTAACATCCTCCAATCTTTTCAAAGAATGATAAAAGGCACTTTATAACTAAAATCAAGGGAACAGCTAACTAAATCATTTAGGTAATAGCAATTATATACCTAGGCTTGCGCCTCACTATTATTAAGGTATTACATTGGTAAAGAGTACCAATTTAGGTTTTAAGTCGGTATAATTTATGGCCTTTAAAACCTTTTATAACAAAGAGCAGTAAGACCCTTAGCATATACCGGCCTTAAGCCATAATAGAGCAGCGCCTAGCAGGCTTTCCAATTGGGCCAACTTAGAATAGGCTATAAAAAGGGCTCTTAATTATTCGTGTAACACGTAGGTAGTTATAATATATTTTTTATTTTATATCTACTAAATAAGTTTTCGCTACAGCTATACCTAAAAAATATAATCATATAACCTACATCTTTATAAACTCTTTTACTACTTTATGTTTCAATATCGCTTCCTAGAGCTGCTTAATTTATTATTGCAACTTAGTAGTACATAAAAGGTCCATTTATACTGCAGCCATAGCATTCTCAGGATGGCTCTATCTTTCAATTATCTAGCTTATAGAATGTTGTTTACGCTATATATATACATTCCTATTTGCTCTTAATAGGCATAGATCTATACCATAACCCTACTTAACCCCGCTAGCTATTCTTGTAGCTTCTATACTTACTATCTCTATGTCTAGTGTAACTCATTCTTGCGGCAGTCTGGCCCAAACAATGCGATAACTAAAGATAAGAGCGTGCTTTATATATATAGCTTAACGTGGTAAATCTAGCAAGTTATACCCTATCTTAATATACAACAAGCAATAAAATAATAGATTTAACAAAAAATACTTCTAATCTAGCGGACCTAGTAACATCTACTCTTTAGTTAAGTCAATCGCTATACCTTATAGCCAGAGGCCTTCTAAGCTAAAGCCCTATACCTAAACTTATAGAACTGCTTAAAGCCCTTAACACGGCATTGGAAAAGCTTGCCTAGATATTAACCACAACAAATACCGAATTTATAGCACTAGAGCCCCCTCTGCGAAGTTACAGCAAGTGTTGTAAAGAGCTTAATAAATAGATCAGTTAGGCGGCTCAATTAGGTGCTTATAACTAGGCCACATTTAAGTATATAGGCTAGGATATCTTTAGCTTTATATATACTTTAAAAATATACATATCTACCATCATAATAAAGATAATAGACATTGCGTTATATGTTAAAGGCGTACTTATATAGACTAGAGCTGACACTAGTATAGGTCTACAGGCAATATTACGTTTACTAGAGAATGCCTTAAGGAATATAAAGAGCTTATTAAAGACACTCAGTCCGCCATCCTTAAAGAACTGGAAAACAAGGTTTATTAATTAGGCAAAATAAAACAGTAGCTTAGTAAATTAATTTTTCTATTACACTATAGGTTAATGTATGGTTATTTATTGAACTAATCTAGGCTATCTATTAGTGGCTACTGCTAGCATATATTTTCTTAATATGGCCGTAGGGGCCGTTTGCCTAGGGTAGAATACTAGCACTATTAATACCGAAAATTTTTGGTACTATGTCGACCACTATTCTGTTCTTGACCTAATCTTATTATCCGCGTATATATACTATACTTAACATTTCTCAAGATAGTCTTTCTCTAAATTTCTCAACATTTAAGTCAAGTAAAGTAATAGAAGAGGCGTTAGTAATAGAGTCCATCTCAAAAAAGTTAACCGCGGATAATTGCGACGATAGGTCAGGTCTAGGGCGGTCTTATTAATAGAAGTTTAGAAAGTAACGCATTTATTTAAAATAAAATCAAGGGGAAATTTAATATATAGGTTCTTTAAAGTTCTCTAAAGATAATGGGGTGGCATTAACCCAGGCGCGGACGTGGTCTATAACAGTGATAGTAATAATAAGCTTGGCCTTATACGAGAGTTTTAAATAACCATTGCTTAGAAAGCGAGTTAGAAGGGCTTAAATCATATAACCTTAACACTATATTTAATTAAAGTCAAAATCGCATTAAATGCAATAAGATAGCATGCGAAAGTTAAGCATCAATTTATTTCCTACTGCTAATAAGGTACAAACACCAGTTAGTATACCCTATAGTAATAAGGCAACTACGCCCGTAGAAAGATAAAAAACCGCTAAATGTGCGACCTAAGGGATCGCGGACGCTTTATCAATATAATAGACTCCGCAATAAAGACAAATATAAAGGAGGGTGGTATTCGCGTCGCTAGGCTTCGCTTATAGTAGGTCCCTTATTTAAACTGGCCGGTTTGTAGAGGGTGCGCCACATATTTAGGGATTACAAAACAATTTTTCTACTTAAAGTTCCCTTATAAAGATCCTTATCTGGTCCTAGCTGGCATTTGCCCCGCTATTAGAAACTCTTAGCATCTACCCTATCAACCTTTACCTCTGCATGCCATTCTGTGGCGAAAAGCGCATTTAAACGCCAACTTCTCTCTTTATTCGCGTTAAAAATTAAACGCCTTTTAAATAAGGGTGTGGCCAGAGCGGGTTAGCACCCTCCCTACTAGCGCTAGCATAACGTTAAAGTAAATTCATATAGTATCAGAACCCTTAATAAAGGGTAAGACGATTTTCAAGTCACTTATAAAAGGGATTAGTAGATATGTTTTTCAAGCCCTAATTTAAGAAGCTTCTTTAAAGAAAAAGGGTAGTAATTAGAAAACTATTCTAGCAAGTATAGGCATAAAGTAGGTGCTAAGAAAGTACCAATAGTAGATATATAAAAATAAAAATAACTTTAATACTATAAAGAAGAAGCTGTTTTTGTATAAAGAGCCCTATAGACCTAGCATACCAGACAAGTTCCCATATAATAGATCCTATAGGCTTAAAGAACTAGAGAAATTCCCATAAGAGAAGCCTAATAAATTTAGCAATAAGTAGAAGTCCTATTATACTTCCTCCTAACCCTTTCCTACTACACTGGTAGAGGTACATAATCCCACTTAGCAGATTGCAATAGATGGAATAAGCGCTAAAGAGTATGCACTAGACATTATTCTTTAACTCTTTAATATATAAATCTATAAGCCCACTAACCTTAAACACGACTAGTACTTACTTAGGATATAAGTGTTTAAGCTCAGAAAGAAACTTATAGAGTTTAGGGTTATTATTATATATTAGTTATCCTTTATCGGTAATACAGTAAATAAAATCTTCTGCCCATGTCGAGAGACTTAAGAGATTATTATAAATTATATAGAGCTTGGAAGAGGTTAAGCTAAAAAAGACAAAAGCGCGGGTTTTAGAACATAAATAGACCACTAGGCGTTCTATAGGTATTCTATAATTTCTTATTAAATTTCTACTTTATTCTTCTATATAGCATTGCACTTATAGAGTCTTGCCTGCTAAATTACACCAAATCCCAAGTTCTCTATTGTCACTTAATAATCCATTATCGTCACTCCGGCTTAGTTTATTGATATTGGTAGTATCGATTCGCCCTTTTACTAGGTCACTCCAGCGCAATCTATTAATAGGGTGGCCAGAAGTCTGCAGCTTATTACTATTATTCAAAACTACCGTCTTTTTATTACTATCTTTATCACTATCCTCTTTCTATCCTTAATTATAAGGTGTGAAATATATAACGCCAGGGTAGTATATATAGATTATCTCCTAAGCTCTTCCTGCAGACCTACAAGAATTATTAGCAATCCAATTTAGGTTTGTCTAAGGCACATATATAATAGAACTTATTTAACAAGCACAGAAAAGAACTATATTTTAGTAAGGCTTGGTATCTAAGGAAAAGCTAGCTTAATCTAAGGACATTTGGAGGTAAAGCAAATACTACCTTTATAATATTTCCTCTACCGCTTAGCTAAGCTAAGACCAAGTTTAAAAAGGGAGATTAATATTACCCAAACAAGGCGAAGTATATTAGTGGCCCCTTTACCCTAAAGCTGGCGCATAATATCCGTTGGCTATAATTACTCCTTGCTTAGTATGCTATCTATACCTAAAAGCGCAGGCTGCTAGACTAAATCTAACAGTGGCTGTTTAAATTAAAGGAGGTATTGCTAGGGGTAATTATTAGCTAAGCTATTACTAAATATAAATACCTAACTAAAATATATTATATTAGTGCAGAAGAACTAACGCACCAGTCTCTAGCTTTATAAGCAGTGCTTAGCTATTATTACTTATTAGATTATAAGTAGTCTTAATACTCTAGCTCTTATTAGCATTAATATAAAAAAGCTTATATAAACACCGCATACTTTAACGGCTGGAGAAGTTTGCATAAATTTGTTAACTAGAATTATATAAGTTACTTTAAGATTAATATTTCTGCCTAAATCTATATAACGTGGGCAAAAGCAATGCCGCCTTTTAAGCGCTGTACTACGGTTTCTAAGGCATGCAGTGTAAGTAAGGAGTTAGGAGATAAAGCTACGGCTTATTTAGCCACCTCTAATATAACTAAAAAGAAGTTTAGGAATATAGTTCCTACTCTATCTAGAACTAGATAAGGGCTTCTATATACTAGTATTTAGGGGTAGCCCCAACAGTTAATTATTATTTAAAGTTGGTAATCCGGCCAAGCCAAGTTTTACGCTTAGAATTAAACAGGGGATTCATTTAATATTATAAGAAGAGGCTCAGATACTAGATGCCAGTAGAGGCATTAGCCCCCTAAATACCCAGAAGCTATAGGCGGTAAAGAGATTATCCTATAACTATTAATGTAATTTAGTGTTGCGGCGAAGCAGCTTGCGTAATTTAATATTTTTAGATTAGAGCTATACTTCTAGCGTTAGTCCTACAAGGGCATAAAGGGCGCTATTGCGTAGTTTTTTTTGCTCTACAGCACTTATAATTCCTAATTCTTTTATACTGGCCCTAAGCTCTTACTAGCTATACTTTCTCTAGTTAAGGACCACTCGCAGCCGTCTAATTCTAGACAGGTAGGAATACCATCTTTACCTGCCTAAACATCTAGAATAGAAATTTCGCATCCCCACAACACCTAAGAGCATAAGGATGTATATATCTTAGGAATAGACTATGCGGAAAGCCATAGTAAGGCCAGCCCTATATTTCAAGTTTAGCCTATTAATCTTCTTACCTAATAACAGGCTCGTCTAACCCCGTAAATATAGTCGCTAGTGTTAAGCACATTTCTCTAATGCCTCCTAGTAAGATAGCCAGATAATTATAGATCTTTTAATTACACTAACAGCCAAGCAGGTAATAATAAAGCCCACTTTGCAGATGTTTCTAATAATAGCTTAGATTATAAAAGCGAAGATAAATAGCCTATTAGATTCCTAAGAAGACCAAACCAAATTTTAGAAGGCATAGTTAAAAACAGTGCACTTAAATACTGGGTGGAGTGGAAGCCTAGGCTAACGAGCATTAGAGCCATAGAGAGAAATAAAAATTCAAGATATTGCTCAGTTCACATTATAGATGGAGTGGCAGTTTTATACTAGAAGTCTACTAAAGAGCCTATAACTAACCTAATATCCCATAAACTTTAATCTTATTATAAAAAGAACCTTGGCAAGTTTATTAAGCATATTATAAGGTTCCGAGAGCTTAGAGAGGCGCTTAAGAAAAAAGACAGAAAAATACTTATAGCTTTAGTAGATAAGAGTGGAATATAGAAGGGACTTAAATTAACCCCACAAAACGCTATTAATAAAAGTAGTAAAAAAGAGATCGACAGCGAATCTTCAAAGGCAAAAGAGAAGCAGAGATCACCCCCAAACGCATAGTATATAGTAGGCTCAGGCCTGAATAATTTAGGAATAGAACTTTCTTCTATAGTACTTTAACAGTTTCTAAACAATTGCTGAGTATTTCTAGTTACTGTTAAGCAATTTAATTATTTCCTATATATAACACGTTTTAATCTTATCTATCCCACTATTTCTTAGGAATGTCCTAATATAAATAGGAATAGCCGGAGGTTCTAAGGGCTCTCGAGTAAGGCTCATAAAGTAGAATAACGCATGCTATACATGCCATATAACTATAGGGAAGAGTTTATTGAAAGGCAGAACATTAGATAGTTAGATAAAGGTTAAGCTTAGGTCTACGTCCTTACTACTAGTAAATTCCGCCTACCAAGACTACCTGGACTAGACAAGGTCTCTAAACTAGGTTAGGTATACTTATTCTTAAATATAAAAATCAAAAGCACTTAACAAAGGTTATGGGCTTTTATAGTAGAAGCAGTTATTCTGGTACGTTTAATAACACTACTTAAGATAATAACTTTCTTGCTAATGCTTTCTAAAACATTTGAGTTAGGACTAGGACTAGATAGTTAGTATAAGCTCTATTAATTTCCTTATATTAGTGCTATTTGCGTTATCTTATCTGCTATAATAGATAAGCAAACGCACCCGCTTACTTATAACGGATTTCGACTATAGTCCCTTAAGCTAGCTGGTCTACAGAGAGTATGCTATACGTTTATAGATCGCGAAACAAATTTTCTACTCTAAGTTCCCTTATGGAGATCCTATCTAGTACTAGCTGGCATTTGCCCCGCTATTAGAAACTCTTGGCATCCACCCCATATACTATCCTGTAGCGAAAGTGCGTTTAAACACTAACCTCTCCCTTTATTTGCGTTTAAAAATTAAACGCCTTTTAAATAAGGGTGTGGCTGGTGCGGGTCAGCCGCCCTCCCTACTAGTAGTGGCGAGCCTAAAGTACTCTCTTTACCTATTAGGACCAAGCTTTAACCCAGCCAAACTAACCTTAAAAAAGGTAGTAATGTCCCACGGTTAGAAGGTCGCTAGTTAAAATACCTTATAAGCTCTCCATCCTATCCTATAGGTAGCGCGCGTCTAATATTACCTGCCGCTATACGCATCCTGCTAGGCCTATTAATAAGCCTTAAATAGCCACTTAGATTGATCGATGTGCGGCAATATCGGACAGCCAACAACCGGAATAATTATAGAACCGACACTTTAGGCAGCCGTTGTTTCAACTACCCTGCGTTTACAAATACAGCTAAAGAAGTTTTATATTAACTGCCTAATCTACCAGCTTTAAGACTTTACCGTTTTAGTTTAGGTCAGTCTATCTATAAAGTATATAAGTAATAATAGGTTTGAAACGGCCGAGAGAAAATATTATTAGCGGAGTATCTCCTAGTTAAATGTGGACGTATCAATAGTTATCTTTGTTAATGACTATACTTTCAAGTACCGTTGGATAATATTTATTGGTATTTTACCGCCTTTAAGCCATTGGACAATATGATAGACCATTGGATCCATTTTATTAATAGGTATTTAGGGCTATATATTGTCCTAATTAGCGCTGCTAGTAGACCCAGTCTTTTTAGTATGCTAGTTAGTAGTCAATACATTTTAAGCAACCAGGGAGGCTTAATCCCCTCAACTAAACGTGTTAGACGGCATATAATGCCTAATTAGGTGTTTAATATAATGCCTCCTATACCGCTTTTAAGACGCCGATGGCATCTGCCTTATAAGGTGTTATACCCCGCAAACCACTAATCCTTTTCTATATAACAGCACAATCTTATTTAATATTAACATTATTTAGCTGCCAAACTTGAACAAGAACCCTTTACTATTAGCTTTTGTTAAAGTCACTAAGTTACCCTATCCACACAATCACCTCCTTATCTTTCTTTAAACATAGATAAATTATTCCAGAAGTATGCTATTTCCTTATATAACCATCTCTATTTGCAAGGCTAAGCTAACTTTTTAAATAGCTGCAAAAGAATATTTACCTCCGACCAATTTACCTTTTTTGTCGGTGAGGGTAAGAAACCCATTATTATTTATACCGTGGCCATTGCAGACCAGTCCCCGGCTCTAAATGCGCTTATCTATAGGCGAATGGCCGAAGCGCAAACTAGATCTGTTATCTTTGATAATATACTTAAGGAGGACTTTATATAATTCTACCAGTTCGCGTATACAGGAGATTATACCCCTCCACTATATATTATTAAGGACGAGACGAGCTATCTAACTCAATATAAGCCCTATAGTGCAAGCTAAAACTCTACTCTGGCCTATACGCAGACTAATCTTCCTAACGCAGCGTGTTTGCTAGAATCGGATTTAGAACCTAAAATATTAGACATACTACTAATAGAACTAGAACTAGAACCAACACCAAAAGAGCTAGCAACAGAAGAGCTAGCAGTAAAAGAACCAGCAGTAGAAGAACTAGCAGCAGAAGAACCAGTAGTAAAACCAGCACTAGAACCCCCAAGAGCGTTTAGATATAGTTAGGGGAGTTATTCCTAAACACATAATAGATTAAGAGCTTCTCGGAAGGTAAGCTTATAAAGGTCTTTTAATACCAAATTTATTTACTCTACTCTACCTTAGCAATGCATTATTAATTCATATAAGACTACCCCTAACAGCTATATAAAGCAAGACTATATAGGGGTGTTCTTAGCTTATGCTAGACTTTACGTTTTTGCTAATAAATATGGGATTAAACCTCTAGAGTCCTTAAGCCTATACAAACTCCATATAACTCTAAAAAGTTTCACTCTATATAGGGCGCGAATTGGGGATATTCTTAAGCTAGTATAATACGCTTATAAGAACGGCCTAGATTACAAAAATAATAAGTTAAAAGCTCTTATTTCTGAGTACGTTGCTTACAAAATTGATATAATTGGGAAAGCTAAGAGATTTCTTGCTCTAATAGAGAAAGGCGGTCTTTTTATACGGGATTTTTAGAAACTGGTGTAGAAATACCTTCTTTAGTTTAAAATCCTTTTCATTTACATAATAGGACGCATTTGTGGTAAAATTGCAACGCATATTGCCAGTTAAAGATATAAGAAGGTAGTTATAAAATCAAAGAAGTTCGCCTATAAGCAATAAAAATCTAAAACATATAAGATAATCTGGTTTATATATTATTTTAGGAGTATTTTTATATTTGTCTAAACTAAAATATTATTATAGGAACGATGAAGGTGAAAAGTAGTGAGAATACAAAAAACCACCTAATATAGATAGTGCTCTTATTAATATTCAATATTAGTATAAGGCCGTATTGATATTGATATTAAATATAGTATAGTCTTAGCATGGTATTTTATTTAAAAGCAGGCTCCGTACGCCCTAGGGCTCTAGTAGAGCCTTAAAATAGCTACTCTCTAGATTCTGCCAAGGCCTCTAAAGCTTCTTATACTATATTTATCGCCATAAGCCTACATTAAATAGTATAATATTCGATTCTAACCATCGCGAATAGCTTTATAAGGGAGAAGATCGCGGGCAAGCTGCTATATAGAAGTAGCTAACCGGCGCCTTTTATAAGGCGGCTTTAGGGTGGTTATATTTACTATAGAGTTGCTTAACGCGTCGTCATCGCCGCTAGAGTAGGTAAATCGATTAGAATTAAGTTCAGAAATAGCAGGAGAGGATATATTATCGTCCTCAATCGCGTTAGTAGATAAGGGAGGCGTGGCGTTAATCAAAGGTAGAGTATATGGGGTTAGGGTGTTAAGCTCTAGGGGGATATAAAAATCGTTAAAATTGACAATATTGTGCGCGATAACTTGCGAGTTTGGTAATTTTTAGGGGTCATGCGGTTCCGATCTAAAGGCCTCAGATTTAGTTCAGAATACATTAATTTGGAGTGATTTGGGCTATATAGCCTTAAAGTTTTAATTTTCCTCTTACCGCTCGCAAAACGCCAGAATTGTACGCTAAAAAGTTGGCAACTATACCATATAAGGCTTCTAAACTGAAGGTCTTGGCGTTAGTTTAAAAAGGAGCCTTAAGCTCCTTATTTAAATCTAAATACTTTAGATTGCACACGTCCGTGCAACTTGTAAAGCCACAGACGCGTATTAAATTAGGAAGGAACGCGTTCTTTCTACCAGACTTTCAGTTCAGATTTAAAAGCGTTAGATTGCAACTAAACGACCCCTTAGTTTCTAGTTATAAGTTTACCTTATAGGGATCGTACAACCTGCGGGGATCTTACAACCTATAGGGATAGCAAAATACAGTCAAGATGGATGGAGTATATATCTTAGTCAACAAGACAGGTACTCTATTATTTAGTTATACTAATTTTAAATAGGAAAAATGACTAGACTCACAACTAACGTTAAACATTACCATTAAATATCACTAACGATTCTCCTAGCACGCCCGTTAAAATCTCCCCTACCCATCTTTGCCCCTATAGCAGTATATCCCTTTACCCAGACCTTGACAAGCATATTGACTACGCCGTTGGCCTTTCCCCGTTACTCCCAGCCCTCTGAATGCTCCGAAATGCTACCTATAATACTATCACTAAATCTGTTAACCAAACCTCTATATTCTATAACTTTATCCCAATGTTCGTCAATGTGGAAGTCAAGCGGAGACATATAGGGAAGGATCCCGCGATACAGTTAGGGGCCTGGATTGCGGCCGGGTTCAGGAAGAGATTAGTTAAGGGATAGACAGATATAGAGGTTAGGGATACGCAAGGCAAAGGAAATGGCTTGTCCTTGGGATCCCTAGTATTTATAATCAAAATCGAGGCCGATGCCTAGCTCCTATATGTGGTCACTGCTCAGCTCAAACCGCCTAAACCTTGCAAACCGTCAAAGAACGCCGCAAAAGAAGATAATAAGGTGGATGCGGCGGTATAGAACTTTAAGATGTTCTTCTTTAGTCCTATAAGGCTAGGAGATATATATTCTATAGATAGTACAAAACGGCTTATAGAGAATCTTTGTAATATTTCTATAGGGCCAGACTGAGTTTAAGAAGTAGTAGGAGGAGACTATCCTAGCGGCGTATAAGGAATGACTTTAAAAGGGGATAGTAGAAGACTTATCTAGCAGCGTATAAGGGATGACTTTAGGGTTTAGCGTAGCGTGCTTACTGGGCGTTGGTTAGGACTAGGCACGGCAGTACTTCACCGCTACAACGCCACGTTTCTCTACTTACTACCCCCAAAAAGTAGACCTTCATGTGGGTATGTATGTATGTATATATATTCTATTATGGCCATGCACCATCTAGGGTATGGGCCGTTATAGAGCGGCGCTATAAAAATAAGGGTATAGCCAGAGCGGGTCGGCCGTCCTCCCTACTAGTACCGGAAATACGCCGCGCATATCAAACTAAGATCAGTAACTCACAGTCTATAGTACTATAGGGCGAGTACCGAGTACGTCTTATTGTATATAGTCGCTAGCGAAACCGGCTTCCTCTTAAATATAGCTCCAACAAAACTTTACCCCACTCTGCGAACTAGGCCTTTGCGCCCCACTCTATATATCCGGTAAAGCGTCGATCTGGAAAGACACGTGTTCAGCTCGCTAATACTAAATAGTAGACCCCATCTTATAGTACCAAGCCTGCAGCTCACTCCAATAAGGATCCGAGATGCGTTTCGCTACTACAACAAAGCCTTGCCCCAGCGTACAGCTGTATCGAATTTAGAACATTACTGATTTAGACAAATAGAAGGGGCAGCTTGCAAAGCTCACAGACGTAGGAATTCCGGTAGGTGGAAATCGCACCAACCAGCAAAATGTCGCGATTAGGCAGAGCCCTAATTTTAGCTACCAGGCTGATCCTATAGGCTTATGGCAACGCAAGCATAGATAATGCATATGCAGGCTTTTCTCTAGTCCAATCAGCTGTGATTTTGCTCCGAAGGTCAAACCCTTTAATCTAGAATTAGACGCCATAAGCGCGCCTATTGCCAACACATCGCTGCTTCTTGACCGGTCGAGCAGAGCCTTGCAGCGCCGCCTTAGGGGCCAGAGTTAAAATAGTGGAAATCATGCCCCCTTAAGATTAGACCTACTTGGCTAAACATCCCATCTTAAGACCAAGTGGAACACGAACAAAAAATTGTACAGTGGATCGCCCCAAACTATGCTATCCTAAACCGCAAAGTATTCCATTCTTCCCCTACCAAGCACACAACCTCCTTATTATTATTTTTTTTTCTATTTTTGGGGCCGTCTTATTCCGTATATTTGTTTTACTTTATATTTAGATCCAAAAATACTGTCGAAATTAGCCCGTTCGAGCGTTAATTGTGGTCATATAGCATAGTGCAAAGCACTAAATATGGCAGTGGCAACTGCTCCGCAGCCAGCCTCACTTACCCGCGATAATTATACCATTGGATGGATCTCTGCACTTGCTATTAAATCTACTACAGCTGCTATAATGCTTGACATAAAGCATAAAGCCCTGCCAATTGCCCCTAGAGACACCAATACTTACGTTCTTGGAACGATTGGAGAACACAATGTTGTTATAGCGTGTATTAACGAAGCCGGTGGACTCCCCGCTTATGTCGTCACTAGGAATTTTACGGAAAGCTTCCAAAAAGTGCGATATATGCTAATAGTTGGAATTGGCGGCGGCATTCCAAGTGACGATTATCAGATTCGACTTGGTGATATTGTTGTCAGTGAGCCCAAAGGCCAGTCGGGCGGCGTAGTGCAGAGCGACTTCGGTAAGTGGGAAACGGACAGATTTAAAATTAAGGGTTCCTTAGATTGACTAGCTAAAGGACTTGTCCGGGTTGTCGGAGCCTTAAAAAGACTTCAGCTTCTTAATGAAAGCAGGATCCATACCTTTGTAAAATACTTTCCAAAGCGGACTTTCTAAAAACCAAAAGATTGGGTCTACTAAGGCCGCGAGAATGACCCCATATACAAGATGGATCCTAAGACTCGAGAGGATGGACTCTGTCCTAAATGCGAAGCAACACCGAATTCATGTTTCCTGGATCTAGAAATTCACTATGGCATTATTACGTCTAGCAATCATGTTATGAAGAACGAGGAACAGAGAGACAAACTTCGTAAGCAATTGGGGGCATGCTGTGTTGAGATAGAGGTATTTGGGTTGATGAACAACTTTCCTTGCCTTGTAATCCGGGGGATCTCTAACTATGCTAATGGGCGCAAGAATGATAAATAGCAATACTACGCTTCCCTCATAGCTTTAGCGTATGCAAAGGAACTACTTCTCGAGCTCCCCTCCGTGGAGGTGGAAAATACCCCAATTATTCGCATATAACTAGAGAAAAGTTAGTTTACATCTTTAAAACAAACTTTTCTTACCCTTCTGTATACTGAGATATATTTTGGTAGTGGAAAATAAAATCAACTTAATTAGAGAAAAAATAGATACGTCAAAACACTACTAAGAAGGTATTTAACCCTTTGGTTTAATTTACTAAACCTTAAAGATGCGCTAGTCCAGGACAAAAAAGCCCTTTTTAAGTGGCTTTCCCCTCTAGAGCCTTGGAGAAGGCATAAAGACGTTTATAAGGCTTACAAGGTACCTCATACTAGCACAGCACTGCTGGATGAGTTCTTAACATAGCGTTCAAACCTATTAGGAGGCTTCGCTCTTTGCGCACTCGGAGATCCAGGCGCTAGGAAAACAGTAGTAATGTATATAAGATGATTTCCAGAAGGAGCTTTAATTGACGTGTATAGATCCGTTCTCATCGAGCACTTTAAGTCGGGAAAGTACTACAATCCGCTAAAAACAGGAGTCGCCTATGTATATCTGGACTTCAAGGATCAGAGCTAGCAAACCACTAAAAATCTTATTGGTGTAATTGTAAAACAACTTCTCTGGCCTTTGCCCATCCCTAAACGGATTGAAAAGATTTGGCGCGAATATCAATACTAAATAGCTTCAATAGAGCAAGCAACTGAGATGCTTTATAAGGCTTGTAATACTTTTACTAACACGTACATTTGCATTGATGCGCTTGACGAGTATAAGAATTAAGGGGGGCTTTTAAAGTGCTTTACTGAAGCTTATTTGAAAGTAGCCTCTATTCGCTTAATCTGTACTGGGCGTCCGCCTATTTGGTCTATTATCAATAGCCAAGTGCTAAAGTCATATATAATCCCCATTAAGGCTTATAAATCCGATGTTCGAGCCTTTACTAAATAGAGAATCGAAGATGATCAAAGAGACAATCCTATGGGTATAAACAAGGATTTGAAAAAGAAAATCATCGAGAAACTTCTAGAGACGTTTTATAGAATGTTCGTTAATGCTTTATGCGCTAAGGGTGTTCAAATATTGACTTCGTTGTAGATTTCTTCTGCCTATGCTTTATATCGGCATTGTCCTCAGGAATCGCACGAAAAAGGAACGCTGAAAGGAATTAAATTCACTACTATTAAGTCTTAAGGGGACGTTTTACGAAACGATGAAGAGAATCGAGGATTCAAAACAATCTAAGATTTGTGCAACTAATATTATAACATGGATACATTTGGCTGAACGACCTCTTATAGTAGACGAGCTTCTTTATGCGCTCGCCGTAGAGGAAGAAGAGGACAATCTAGATAAAGAAAACCTTAATAACTAGGGCACCTTTTTTGACTATTGCCTAGGCCTGGTAACAATTGATGCAGAGACTTTAACCATCCGTCTAGTCCATTTACTTCTATATAAGTATTTTAAGGAGCGCTGCCAAATCTTCAAGTAGACACTCGAATAAGGACATACCTCTATTACTTATACCTGCCTTAGATATATTATGTTTCAGCGCCTTATAGTTAACCAGCTGCTACTAACTGGACAAGACTCTCCAGCCAGCGAAGCACAAATAACATCATAGTATTATTTGTTAGACTATGCAGCCAGCAGATAGGGCTACTACCTTTAAAATTCTGGCCAGAGAGAAGAGCCTATAGTTAAATTAGCAAAGACCTATCTTTCTATAGACCCGCAGAAACGTTATTAGAGTTAATAAAGCCTTTATAGGCATATCAGCAGATATAATTCTTTAATAAATGTTATGTCCTTCTTTAAGTTACACATCGCGGCATATTTTGGAATTGATTTGGTACTGTTAAGGATAAAATTAGAAGCTACAGAACTAAATTCCAAAGATATAAACAGATAGACGCCGCTAACTTAGGCAATAGAGAGAGAGAATATAGAGGTGATATAGCTGTTACTTTATAACCATATTAAGGTGGAATACTGGTATAAGCTTATAAGTGAATCTAGCCTAGGCTAAGCAGGTCTGTATTAAAATTAATAGCTAACGCTGCCCTCCTTTACTGCTATAGAGAGTAAGTGAATCTAGCCTAGGCCAAGCAGGTCCGTATTAAAATTAATAGCTAATACTGCCCTCCTTTACTACTATAGTTTATAAGTAAATCCAGCCTAGGCTAAGCAGGTCCGTATTAAAATTAATAGCTAACGCTGCCCTTCTTTACTGCTATAGGACGTAAGTGAATCCAGCCTAGGCTGAGCAGGTCTGTATTAAAATTAATAGCTAATACTGCCCTCCTTTACTGCTATAGGTTGTAAGTAAATCCAGCCTAGGCCAAGCAGGTCTGTATTGAAATTAATAGCTAATACTGCCCTCCTTTACTGCTATAGAGAGTAAGTGAATCCAGCCTAGGCTAAGCAGGTCTGTGTTAAAATTAATAGCTAATACTACCCTCCTTTACTGCTATAGAGAGTAAGTAAATCCAGCCTAGGCTAAGTAGGTCTGTATTAAAATTAATAGCTAACGCTGCCCTTCTTTACTACTCTAGAGAGTAAGTAAACCCTACCAACATAAAGATCTCCCTATTAAGGGAATAACTAGACACCACTATTAAGGGCTATAGAGAAAGGAAATAAGAGAGCTATTAAGCTGCTTCTTAAAAATGGCTCTCAGCCAGACTCTAAGGATAATAATAATCGGACGCCACTAACGTGGGCTATAGAGGGAGGGAATATGGAGGTAATATAGCTATTACTTTATAACCATGTTAAGGTGGAATACTGGTATAAGCTTGTAAGTAAATCCAGCCTAGGCTAAGCAGGTCTGTATTGAAATTAATAGCTAACGCTGCCCTCCTTTACTGCTATAGGAGGTAAGTGAATCTAGCCTAGGCTAAGTAGGTCCGTGTTAAAATTAATAGCTAACACTGCCCTCCTTTACTACTATAGAGAGTAAGTAAATCTAGCCTAAGCCGAGCAGGTCTGTGTTAAAATTAATAGCTAACGCTGCCCTCCTTCACTACTATAGTTTGTAAGTGAATCCAGCCTAGGCTAAGCAGGTCCGTGTTAAAATTAATAGCTAATGCTACCCTCCTTTACTACTATAGAGAGTAAGTAAATCTAGCCTAGGCTAAGTAGGTCCGTATTGAAATTAATAGCTAACGCTGCCCTCCTTTACTACTATAGTTTATAAGTAAATCCAGCCTAGGCCAAGCAGGTCCGTGTTAAAATTAATAGCTAACACTACCCTCCTTTACTACTATAGAGAGTAAGTGAATCCAGCCTAGGCCGAGTAGGTCCGTGTTAAAATTAATAGCTAACGCTGCCCTCCTTTACTACTATAGAAGGTAAGTGAATCCAGCCTAGACTAAGCAGGTCTGTATTAAAATTAATAGCTAACGCTGCCCTCCTTTACTGCTATAGGATATAAGTAAATCTAGCCTAAACTAAGTAGGTCCATATTAAAATTAATAGCTAATGCTGCCCTCCTTTACTGCTATAGGACGTAAGTGAATCCAGCCTAGGCCGAGCAGGTCTGTGTTAAAATTAATAGCTAATACTGCCCTCCTTCACTGCTATAGAACGTAAGTGAATCCAGCCTAGGCCGAGCAGGTCTGTGTTAAAATTAATAGCTAACGCTGCCCTCCTTTACTGCTATAGAGAGTAAGTGAATCCAGCCTAGGCTAAGCAGGTCTGTGTTAAAATTGATAGCTAACGCTGCCCTCCTTTACTGCTATAGGAGGTAAGTGAATCTAGCCTAGGCTAAGTAGGTCCGTGTTAAAATTAATAGCTAACGCTGCCCTCCTTTACTGCTATAGGAGGTAAGTGAATCTAGCCTAGGCCAAGCAGGTCCGTATTAAAATTAATAGCTAACGCTGCCCTCCTTTACTGCTATAGAGAGTAAGTGAATCCAGCCTAGGCTGAGCAGGTCTATATTAAAATTAATAGCTAACGCTGCCCTTCTTTACTACTCTAGAGAGTAAGTAAACCCTACTAACATAAAGATCTCCCTATTAAGGGAATAACTAGACACCACTATCAAGGGCTATAGAGAAAGGAAATAAGAGAGCTGTTAAGCTACTTCTTAAGAATGGCTCTCAGCCAGACTCTAAGGATAATTATAGTCAGACGCCGCTGACATGGGCTATAGAGGGGGGGGATACGGAGGTTGTTAATCTACTAAAACTATATTATGCGGTACCTATATTATAAAGGCCAAAACCGGGCTTAGGGTTAGGATCCAATTTACGATATTTATATGCAAAAACAATTAAAAACAGCCCAAATACTAAGGTGCATTTGTCCGCATTGCAAACAAGCAGCGTGGTAAAAGATATCGTGGTTTAAAAAATAGGTGCGGTGAAGTTGCTTTCCTAATTTGGCAGGGCTTAGTTGTGAACAACGCTAAACCAAGCTAAGGTTTTATTAGAATCTCACAAAGCACCCATATTACACACTACATTTCGCACAAAATTAGCTTTGTGGGATAGGAGGACTATATCCCTTATATTAATAACTGCGTCCTTAGAGCTATGCTCCGTGCGCACTAATTAAGAAGCTATATATATAGGCAGTTAATCGTTCTGCCAAAAAACCAAGGCGAGGAAGTTTGATATTCTTTAATTACGTGCACGGGCTATACCTCTAAGTACACAATTAATGCAAGGGATAGAATACTAGCAGCTCACTCCCTTAGCAAAAGGACTTACACTTTAAAGGGTAACGTTACGTAGTCTATATATTGCAGAATATAGTGGCAATATGCAATAAGATATACTCGGTACTCGCCCTATAGTACTATAGACTGTAAGTTACTAATCTTAGTTTAGCATACGCGGCGTATTTCCAGCACTAGTAGGGAGGGCGGCCGACCCACTCTAGCTATACCCTTATCAAGGTGGCGTTTCCCAGACATTAGCGGTTAAAGCTCTAGCGCAATTATTATATAGGGTGTTATCCATTTAACCAAAGCCTCTTTCCTTAGCCAAAGAAAGGTGGCCGCTATAGAGTCGGCCGCTATAATTATGGGAGGTGGGTTTGTCTGGGATTTTAAATATATGGCCTAGAGCGATTGTTACTAATAATGGTTATTAATAGAGCTGTTGCCCTGCAAGGCTAGGTCTGCCTTTTATTACTTAAAATATTTGGGCAGTTAATAAGCTAAGACCTATATCTTTATAGGTGACTTTGTTCTACCACCTTCCACTTATATACATAAGTATAGTGTCCGCCTTTAAACTATAATCCCCTTACTTGCAACAAACCGACTTAAGGCATGCTAATCAATACTATTAGTACCAAGATAGAAAATATATGCCTTCTTTACTTCCCCCTTCGCGTTCAATTTTTATAACTAATATAGCTATTATAGGAAATTACAATCCTTTAATATAATATCTGCTTTAAGCTCAACTAGCTCTTAGATACAAATCCAAAGTATTCCCAGCTAATCTATAATTAGGCGCTTATACTTTCCATAGCTATTAATTCTATAGCTATATACCATATTGCTATTAGAGACTTGTTTAAAGAAGATTTACAGAATTATAATAGTGATTTTATTAATCCCAGTAAGCTCCTTTTAGCTTCTAGCTTATCCCCTTTACCTATAGGTAAGCTAGCTAAACAGACCAAGGCAAGCACTACTAATCAGTTTTCCTCTTATAATAGTAATTTAACGCCATCTTAAGGCGTTAACACGACCCCCTAAAAGTCTCCCGCGCCTTCTCTTCAATACCCTTTATCCTGTACGGAAAACCAGTTCCCCTCCGCAACTATAAACTCATCAATCTAAAGTGCGGAGACATTGCAGCAAAGTCCTAGTAGTCAACCCTATAATTATACGGATAACTAGAAAGGAGAGAAAGAACAGTCACTATCTTAGGTAGACAAGCAACACTGTAAAGAGCCTTAATAATCAATCAACCATGATCTCTAATATATAAGGCGGGACAACCAAATATAGGCGCGTAAAGAGGGGTAGAATAAGGTAGAGTTAGATAATATTTACAGACAGGATAACATAATAGAAGAAGTTAGATACAATCCTAAACCACAAAGCAAAATATACTAGAGAGAAGGAGCACAATCGCCTATAAACAAAAAGCAACTATAGCGAGCTAAGCCTACTAAAACACCAAACATAGCGATTACTAGGTCTAGAAGGACGACATCAGAGCGGCTTTAGAGTAAACAAAAAGTTAACAATTAACACTCCCACAAGGTCAAGAGGCTACAGAAAAAAACTCTAAAGGAGATTCTACCCATCTATAACTATAAATTTCCGTTAATAGAGATATATTAAACCTTTACTAACTATAGCTTATTAGACAATTCTAATAGGCTCTAGCTCCTTACTTACTTGTTTTTCGCGGTTGCTAGCTAGGACGCTTTTATACAGCTATAGAATTCCTGTCTTACCATTTAGGAGAGTATAAGCATAGTTATTCTTTCTTCTAGTAACACAGTATCCGCAAATATAGAGTCTCTAGATTAATTGGATATCTTACTTACTATAGCTTTTATTATAAAGCAATTCTACCTAATTGGATTGGTGGAAGCTCGTATATAGCTAAAACAGAATCACTGGCTTTAACTAGTCCGGCAGACCAGACGTTGGCGGAATAAAGAGCGAATATCAGAACTAGGTTACTGCGGCTAGGCTACTTCCTATGCTTTAAACAATATGCTATCCCAGGCGTATCCTAAACTTATAAGGTATACAGTTAAGTATAATAAACAACTAACCACCCTAAAAAATAGACTTAGTTAGGGACGCAACTAGCACATACTAGCAGCTTAATTTAGCACTAGTATTCTTACTTTAGTCCCAATTAATAGTGATTTTAGTATCTATAATTGCAAATAAGCTTCCTTCCTGCTAGTAGAATCTACACTAGGCTAACTTCCTATAGTATTAAAAGACTTCCAGTAGATGATTTTAAATTGCTTATTAATATTTTAGATAAAGAACGTAGTGGTTTTCTCTATAAATGTAGCTAATAGATAACTTACTTTCTTAATCTCCTCTCAGGACCAATTCCAGAGAGAAAATATATACTTAAAGATACGGATGGATCCCTTGTAAAGAAGGAGCCATTTAACTCGCTAGGTTTAATAAAATACCTAAAACTAGATAGGTAAATATTAACATAGATTTTTACATTATATAGGGATATGTGTTAATTATATACATAGATCATTATAACTAAAAAGCTTAATATAGCTCTCACTATATATATTCATAAACTTTACGCAAAGACAAATTTAATAGGCATTATATTTAGGTTTAGGGCTTCTAGAAGGCTTTTAATCCTAAAAGAACTAATCTTAATTACTTATTCCTACCTTTATTTTCTAGTATAATTACTGTAGAGAAACCATGAACAGTGTAGATAGTAGTAAAAGAATAAAAGATTAGAGATATAGTAAAGTATAAGGCTTCACACGCCTAAGGCAACACCAAGCTAGGTGCCCATGCTACGCTATACCGCGTATAGGGCCGGGATAATAAAACATGCACCTTACTCCTTATAATAAGCAATGACTAAGGGAGCACCCGACTGACCTAAAAAAGTCTTTTATTTGACGCCTAAAATTAGGTACTTGATTTTTAAGGTCTACTTAATCCCCCAAACCTCCTTAATATCATCGCCTCCTCTCTAGCGCTTGGCCCTAAGTTAGGCAGCAATACTAATCATTTAAGTGATAGGAAATTCTATTAATAACTCTCTACTCCGCCTAATTGCTTTTATAGCATCTTAAGTCCAAATAAATCTAGAATATCTTCTTAATGGGCATTCTCGTCTTATCTTTACGCTTGCTCTAGTTACTCTTATTTATATTGGCCCCGATCTTAACACAGCGCTTAACGGCCTTATTTCCAGTCTGACCGCTATACTTAATAAGAAAGGGAACAAGCCTCGCCATTTTGCTATAATATATAGTCTTGTAAATATTATGATACTACTTAATTGCTTTAAGCCCAGCAAGGACATATATCTCCAACTTCTATAATTGCGCCTCTAAAGTGGCACACTTATAGTACACACTCTTAAAGATACGAAACTCTTAGGGCGTATTAACAACCAACTAAAAGCAATCTATAAATACTAACTAAAGCTAGAGGTTCCTTTTAGATATATTAAAGACTAGCGTAGATATAGACCTAGAGATCACCCTATTTATATATAAATAGTGAACGCTAGTACCTTCTAGGATGTTTGGTAAGAATTTAAAGCCGCTATAAGTACTTTTAATTAAAGGCTCCTTTAATAGACATTCGGCTAACAATACCAAGTTAAAAAAGAACCGTTTAAAGCCTAAAAAGGGGAAATGTCTATTAGAGGCAAGAGACATTAGCTAGAATAACACAATAAAGCGTTAATTATAGACATAGTAATTTAAGAGATAGAGTTAAGAAATAATATTCTTAAGTTTTTCTATCCAAGGCTAGAGGAATTTAGAAAGAGACTTAAGGTTTTATTTAACTTGGCTATATTTATAACTATAAATAAAGAGTACTATATTAGGCACTTCTAACTTTAAAAGGCTTATTACATTAATTCTGGCGTCCTATACTCTAAATCACAGCTATATATACCCTGCAATGTCCTTATATTCTAGACATTATTTGGATTATTTTCCGCACACTATACGCCGTTTTGTCTAGCCGTATTACACTTGTACGTGCACTTATTAGAGTAAAAGTAACCATAACTATATAAGAGTGTTTCCCAAACATATATAATATACCTTTAGAGACAAGTTAGCTGCTTTCTATAAATAGTAAGAAACAATTTTATAAATTTAAGGCAGAATGCTGGCTCTTTATAGGAATTTATAGTTTTATAGCCTTTTACAAAGTGATATTTCTTAAAGCTATTGGTATGGAACAGAGCTAAGGAAAGTGGACTTTGGTAGGTATATAAACTATTAATACTTGTCTCTACTTAAATAAGGCTGGGTTTATGCATATTAGTACAGATATATTGGCAGCAAAGATATATAAAAACAGCTATATACAGCAAGAAAATGCACTTAGATATTCAAACTATTCCATTTTAAGGTGCCTATGGTAAGGCTCTAAGATATTAAGTAGTAGCCTTATAGGTATTACTAACCAGTAAATATAAATCCTTTTATATCTTAGATATTAACATCTAGTAATGCTACCTATAAGTCAATATCTAAAATGTAGCGAAAGTAACAGTATCCTATAAATAAAATGAAGTAGGGGCGCCAAGTAGGCTATTCTACTATAGGCTTAGTAGGGGCATCCTAAGAGGATATTTTCCTGTAGATGCCTTTGCCAAGAGGATAGTGCCTAAAATATACCTCCAAGCGAGCTCGCATAGCATAAACTGCCAATTTGGTAGCGAGATAATAAATATATACACTCTAGATACCGCCCTTTATTTGGCTCTTTTACCTATTGCTATAAAACCTTTATTTATACAGAAGCTTAAAAGCGCTCTACTTTAATGCAGCTAAGTAGGTATATAAACAACAAGTTAATTCCTCCTGCTGTTATAGTTATATCTATTTAACTGGCATTATTAGCTGGTGCCTCTTCCCCGCCAAAGGCTATGTACTATATCTTATCCTTAACAAATAGAACTATGTTTAAGCTTAAAGATTTGCTATATTTAGGTCCTAAGGGAAGCGGACAAATATGTTAATTATGCTAGTAGAGAGGGTGGCCGACCTACTCTAGCCACACCCTTTATAACGCCCTACTTTTTAAGGTTAAGAATAGAGAAAGTAGAAAAAGTGGGTAGCTATAGTATTAGAACAAAGAACTGTTATAGGCTTACCGCTGTCGGTTAAGCACTAGCCTATAAATTACACAAGGTGGATAAGTAGTATAGTTACTAAGTTAACTAAAACGTTAACCAAGCGACTATTACCATTAAACTTCGCGATGTGGCCCAACTTATAATATAATATACGGCTATATCTACATCGCAGACTTCTCTAAAGGACCATAAACATATTGCACCACCTTTAAGCTTCATAGGCACGCCTTTAACGCCTTTATTAACTAATAAGAAAGCCTTCACATAAGCTCCTAAGAGATAACGCGCTTTTTAAGATATTAAAGCAGAGAAATATATTAAGTAATACCTATAAACAGAATTTCAGCTTACGCAAGAGGAATACAATAGGTTAGAACGCTGGCTTAAACAGAACAAATCACTATTTAGGTATATTAAGGGCAAGATATAATACGTAGGCTGGAATTTTATAAGGTCGATATAGATATAGTATTTAATTTAATCTATCTTCCTATTAATCGCCAATTTTTTACCTACAAAGAGGCTCTATATAAGAAAGAGCAGCTAGATTTATCCACAGTAATAAATAAGGCTTAAAGCGCCTATAATAGAGAAAGGGAAAAGGAGTATATTAGCTATAAAAAGGCCAGAGCAGAAGAAGACAGGACAGTAAAGGCTAAGGAGATACCCTTATAGCAGTAAAGAAAAAAAAAAAAAGAGAAAGGAAGAACTATAGCAAGGCAGGCTAATGGAGAAATTATAAAGCTTATTTGCTGCTAGCCCTAAGGAGCGCAGCCACCTTTATATTCCTATAGTCTAGGAACTTTGGGGGAGACTTCTTCTATAGAGCCTACTCCTCCACCTTTATTATCTGCTGGAGCTTCTAGACTACAAATAGGTCTGTTATTTTAGCTGTAGTAGCACCTTTAGCCTTTTATAACGCGTCTAGCTACTACTTTCCCTCTATCCTTACTATAATGGCGGAAGACTTATCCTGGAAAGGACTAAGGCTAGAACCCTTATCTTTATGCATGTTATACATCAATATAATATTAAGCCTATAGGTCTTAGCCAACTCTAGTATCTACTCCTTACTATATCCTCTCTAGCGTAATCCTGCTGTGCTTTATAGCCTTCCAGTGCATCTAAAGCCTCCCCTTAGCATTATAGCCGGTAGATCTTTAGGGCAGGGCACTTAGTGCTATTAGGATACTTGGGCCCCTTTATAAGCATACCAAGATCTATAACGATCCTGTTATTCTTAGCCAAGAAACCGGATACCAGGCATAGCAACCGCTCTTACTACTTAGGTATTAACATATTAAGAACCTATAGCTAAAAAAATGGCGTTAAAGCCGCCCTTCCCTTTTAGTAGTAGCTTCCTCGCCTTGTCTAAGACGGCCTTGTCTATAAAGTTACCTATAATTAGGTGGACAGCCTTACCAAAGCCGCTGTTGCCGCGTTTAAGTTTATAGGCCTTAATATTACTTATAGCGTCCATCTTGATTAGCTCCTTGTAGATATTTATACTAATATAGACTCCAGAGTCCCCCACGTAGCGCTTCGCCTTAATAGCCACCTATGTCGATCCCGTACCCAAGTCTAGTATATAGTCTTTAGGAGAGAGGTTTGTGAGAACTATAAAAGGCAAGACATTATAGAAATGGGCATAGTTAACTAGGTCATTAATAGAAACCTATTTCTATATCTAATTGCTTACCTTGTAGGCGGTGTTAAATTAAACTATTATTTTGTATATAAGGGGGAGCTTCGCTAACGTCGTTTAAAGCGTGTATCGCAGAGCTGTCGTAATAGAGGGGTAGAGGAGCAGCTATGGGAGGCTTAATTAAAGGGAGGATGGCGTGTAGCCAATAGTTAGGAGCTGTAGAAGCTGCTCTAACTAGTTTAGATAGAGGACGGAGTAATAAGGGAGGTAAGTAGTGGTTAATAAGAGCCAAGGGAGGTAAGATAAAAGTAAGATAATGGCTATAAGGAGAGTTTTTATAAGCGTTAAAGGTAATATAGAACTTTAAGAAGTAGGATAGAGCTTTGCAGAAATATTAAAGACAGTGTTATATAAGACAAAAAGAAGTCTGTGTAAGAGGTAGGGGTTCTTTTTACCCCCTTATTTAATATAAGAGTAAGAAGAAGCAAATTATTAACCTATTAATAGGCTTAATTGTCCTAGAAGTGATAGTAGGAAGCTATTTAGCTTTCTAGACGCTAGAAGTAGTAAAAAAAAGGAAGTTAAGGTAAAATCTAGAAGCTACTAGCTCTAGAGCTTAATATTAAGGTTATTAAGAGGTATTAAGGGCTAAAGAAGGGTTAATTAACGAAGTGTAAAGGTGTTAAAGGTAAGGAGTACGCGTGATAATATATCCGCGTAATAGCTTAGGTGGGTTAATTTTATTATTGGCGCCGCCTTAAAAATAATGCCTTTATTAAAAACAATACCTTTACTAACCTACTTAAGTTTCTATTCCGCTATAGGTTATATATAGACGTAGATAAAAGCTCCATCCTCTTCTAGATTTTAGCTATTTAAAGACCTTATACGTCACTTAAGCCTCACTTTTTATTAAGATTAAGATTAAGCTTAAATCCTTTATCTTACCTACTACTGCTTCCTTCTCTCCTCCCTTTATAGAGAGCGGCTTTATAGGTTGTTTACTCTTTAGTAGAGCTTCTTATTTGCTAGTGCTGCCTATATTTATTTAATAACCTTCTTCCTTTCCTATTCTCCTCTACTGCAAGCTTACCTCTATTTGCTCTCCCTTAGCCTTATTGCCTCTTTTTAAGACTTTTAACTGCCGCAATTACTGGTAAGCTATTATATTCCTTAATATCTATTTTATTCTTACTTGTTTTAAGGCTTCTTGTCCTTACCTACCCTTGAATTTAATAACTTATTATATTTCTGCTTCTTCTATATCTCCTTTACGTTTAGAATTAATAACTTAGCTTTAACCCTATAATACACTTTACCGTGTAAGCGCTTGTCGCACTTATTAACCTCTTAACGCTTAAAAAGAACTTCTACTAATAATAATACCTTCTCTTTAAGCTCTCTCGGCCTTCTCCCTCTTTTATACTAGTAGCCTTTTCCTCTTCTTCTTTATCTTAAGGACTAGTTGCTGCCTCCTCTAGCGCTCTATAGTTGTGATTTATAAGTAAACTACCTAACCTTTTCTTCTAGAGCGACCTATGCTGTTTGCTGACGTCTTAACAGCTATTTTACACTACTGCTACTGTCTCTTCCCACTATCTCTCTATCTCTCTCGCTTAACCTCTAGATTTTAGAGACCTCTAGCTTCTACCCTTCTTTAATAAAGGTAAGCCTATATTATTCTCACATTACTTACTAGGGCTAGACTAATTAACTAACACATAAAATGGATAGACGGTAAATATAATAGCTACGCTCCAGAAACCTGCTTGGGCTGTTAATAAGAGCTACCATATAGTTGCCGCTGTTAGTACCTAAGGCGCTCCTACTCCGCCTAAGAAAACTATATATATTAGCGCCGGCTTCCACACTAAACTTATTAGCCCTTTCCCCTATATAGCTGATATTACACCCAAAGTCCACTATGTGGTTAACAATATCTCCGCCTGTTATAACACTGAAACCAACACCGTCTAGGTCTATAATAAATGCATTAGAACTAATCCGGAGGTTCGCTTTTATAAGAGATTATAGATAACACTAGAGGCGTACTTATAGTCCCCTCTACCCAGCTAGCGGTATATGGAGCTAATGGACGTGTGGGAGGATGCTTCTAGCGGGAATAAGTGCTATTAGGGCAACTCCCTGGACAAGGCCAGAATTGTCGCCCTTTAAAAGGAGCAGGGATTCTAAGCTGGTGACAATATGCGGTTTTCAAGGCAGGAATAGAGGTTATAGCTATTGGCAAGGTCTTTTTCTTTACCCTTTTTTCTTTCCTTCTTCTTTTAGATCTTACTATCTCCTATAATGCTTTTCTTCCTCTACCTTTATGCCTTGGTACTCTTATAGCATTGCTGCTGCTTCTTGCCTTAACTTTATAGAATATCAATAGATATTTACCTACTAAAGCAGGACCCTTAAGTAAAGAATCTAAAAATGTCTAGCTAGTACAAACTAACCTAGGATATTTTAACCCCCCTATAAAGAACCTTAAAGACATTTTAGCTATAAAGCATATCTAGCACTTCCTCGCTAACCTGCCTTAATATAAAAACAGCTGTGTTTCTCTCTATATTAAGCTACTTATAGTACTTATTTAGCTGGGGTAGAAGTCAAGGAAGTGCAAATTAATTGGCTCCTGTTGGATAAGGAAATAGTAGTAGATCTCTTAATAGATCTCTAACAGAACACCAAGCAGACTAGCCAGTTGGTAGTATAGTGATTGCTTAAACTTAATCGCAACTTTATATAGTTCTTAATATAGTTGCTTATTTTATTAACAGGAAAAGTAGGCGTTGGTAAGCTATTTTAGGCCTTTAAGAGGTATTTAGTAAGTATAGTAGTAAAAACCAAGCAGCTGTACTTATTGCTTTATTTAAGGAGTACGATATTAATGGAAATATTAGGTATTTTATAGCCAATAATACGGAGTTAAATAATACGTATATTAAAGCAATCCTTTAAGCTCTCTATCTAAATATATTAGGGGTTGTTCGGTTGCAATATAAAGGCTTTAGATTTAGTTTATAATCTAGTAATTTGGAGTAATTTTATCTGTACAGCCTTAAAAATTTAATATTCCTCTCACCGCTTACAAAACGCCAGAATAGTACGCTAAAATATTGGCAACTTTACCGTATACAGCTTCTAAAATAGAGCTCTTAGCGTCATTTTAAATTGCTATTATAGGACTTGGCCGTAACACCCTTTTTCTACTATTTCCCACCTGTTCTACCACCGTCTTCTACCGCTAGAAGTCGTCCGCTAGCAACTTTAAGGAACTTTAACCGGTTGCGGGCATTACATTGTATATAAGGGCTATTTCTCAGAAGGCTTTCTAAATTCTATTAGAGGATTATCACTTACGATTGTGAATAGATATATAAGTGTCTTTGGCACTTGTACGGGCCTCTATAGAAAGAAACATTTAACAATCAAAAGGTTAGTATAGTAGAGGGAAAGCCTTAAGCTCCAATTTTACCACCAGTAGAGGTTATAGCTACTTGGGCAGCTATTAAAAAGCTACTATAACTACTACCACCAATTAAAGAGACTTAGGGATAATCTTTAGCTAGCCAGCCTAGCCTCTTCCTCTTCTGCGAATATACGACTTTGATTATAACCCTAGGGTATTATACATCGTTATACCAGAATAAAGCGTCCGGCTTATATTTCAACTTTATGCTAGGCGGAATATTGTTAAGTAGAAAATATATCTTAGTTAATTAAGCTAGGCATACTTTCTATATAAAGAGGGCTGCCCTATCTAATCCGCTACAAATCACTTTTAGCTAACTTTGAAACTAATATATCTCATAATTACGCTCTTATTAGTTATGGTGTTAAATTTTTTAACTTAGTCCAAGCGTAATAGTTATATTATTGGCCTAAAATCTTAGGTTAAAAAAGAAGAATAAGAACTCTCTCTATTAAATATAGCTCTAGGGCCTCTATATATATATAAGGAAGGTATAGGAACCTAGGGGGGGGGGGGGTAGTAAAAAAAATAGGTGAAATAGAA
>Ga0307507_10000297_pt1 | contig 99503 bp, 27 predicted proteins | sample 7_EM_MG_FD_207223 | JGI IMG/M metagenome (GOLD analysis project Ga0307507, IMG submission 207223) | Populus trichocarpa ectomycorrhiza microbial communities from riparian zone in the Pacific Northwest, United States - 7_EM | ecosystem: Host-associated > Plants > Roots > Unclassified | place...
AAAGCTTAATATAGTTACTACCTTTAATAAAATCCGTATATATAAAGGAGATAAGAAGTATATAGCTTTTTATATATAATAGGGACTTTTTAAATACCTAGTAATACTATTTAGTATAAAGAATAGTCCTAGTACGTTTTAGTAATATATTAATAATATGCTTTATAAATTCCTTAATATATTTATTACTATATATATTAATAATATCTTAATCTACTCGTCTTTACTTTCTAAATATTAAAAATATATTAAAATGGTCCTTAAACGCTTATAAGATGTGGGCTTATAATGCAATATTAAGAAATACAAGTTTCACGCATTTAAGGTTATATACTTAGGCTTAATTATATCCTATAATAGAATTAAAATAGACCCTAAGAAAGTTGCTATAATTATAAACTAGAAAAGCCCTAGTAATATATAAAACATTTAAGAATTTCTAGAATTTATAAATTTCTATTAATAATTTATTAACTAATTTTTAGAAACTATTTAGCTATTAATAAACCTAATAAAAGAAATATAAATTTTAAATGGACTACTAAATATAAATAAGCTTTTAATGACCTAAAGTATTATTTTATAACTACTTTAATTCTCGCCCACTTTAACCCTAACCTTAAATATATTATTAAAACGGACTTATTAGATTATATATTAGGGGGAGTGTTATTATAATATAATAAGAATGGCGAGCTATATCTAGTAGCCTTTCTCTCCTAGAAACTCACCCCTATTAAATTAAACTATAAGATATATAATAAGGAACTACTTATAATTGTTAAATACTTTAAATAATAGCGTCTTAAGCTTAAAGAATTGTTATTCCTAATATATATATTAATAGACTATAAGAACCTATAGTACTTTATAACTATAAAATAATTAATATAGCGCCAAATTTATTAGGCCAAATACCTCTTATAATTTAACTTTAAAATTATATACTAACTAGGTAAACTTAATTAGAAGCCTAATATATTAATATAATAATTATAGGACTTACCTGTAAACGCTTTAAACAAATAAATTATAAATTATTTATAAATCTTATTGCCCCCTAAATATTTTAAAAAACTATATCCTATATTTCTAGATATAGAACTTAATAAAAATAAATTAGAAATTAATAAATAGGAAATAGAAATTAATAAGCTAATGGAATATAAATATAAGAATAATATATAGATAATAGATATAATAAAAGTAATTTAAATAGGAAAATAATAATATAAGAATATTACACTTACTAAATGCGAAATTTAAAATAACTAATTATACTATTAATAGAAGATAGTAGTTCTAAATTCCAAACCTTTATAATTTAAGATACTTAAATTTATATACAACTCCCCTATAGTAGGGCATTCTAGCCATATAAAGACTTATAAAATTGTTTAATAAGTATACTACTGGCCTATAATATACGATTATATATAAAAATATATTTAAGTATATAGGATATATATATGTGGGAAGACCTCTTATATAAAGAAGTAAGGAGTACTTTAACCGCTACTAATTCTAATATAAAGATGGCGCGATATCTTAATTAACTTTATAGTTAACTTGCCTAGCAGTAATAGGTTTATAAATATTATAGTGGTTATTAACTATTTTATAAAAATGTAATATATAATTCCTATAGACTTAATTAATGCGATATTAGTGGCCAAATGTTTTATTAAGTACGTCTTTAAGCTATATAAACTTTCTAACTTAATAATATCCAACTATAAAAGCTAGTTTGTTTTAGACTTTTAATAAGCTCTATATAAATAATTAAGTATTTAAATATAACTCTTAACCGCATTCTATTTAGAGATAGATAGTTAAACTAAAATTGTAAACGTAATTATAGAACAATACTTATAAATATACTGCTCCTACCTATAAGATAACTAGGAAAAATGGCTATCCTTAGCCAAGTTTACTATAAATAATATAATTAACGTATTAATAGGCGTAACGCTGTTTGTCGGAATGTTAGTCATGTGGCGTGGTCACGAGACCACGAAGCAAGGCTAGTTGGTCTGACCTTGGAGCAACCCCTTACTTTAAAAAATAAATTATCCATTAATTAACACCGCATACGTATCGCAATACAGTGATATTTGTGCACGTTAATTAAAGTATGTATACCGACACTGATTAGTAGACGTATAGATCAGAAAATACGCAATAGCTAGCGCTTAAGAAGTAGTACTAGAAACAGTTCACAATTGCCTAGTTCTTGTCTGTTTTATTAAAGGAGAAGACTATGACTTCTACTCACGCTTGAGAGAATTTATACTGGCTTTACAACTAATATAATAGATCGCTGAGAGAATAGCAGCCTTGCTAAGAATCACCCCACAGGCCCTATGGCTGTAGAAACGTACATATAACCCTCAAACCTCGACCTCGACCTCAACCTTGACCTCAACCTCAACCTCGACCTCAACCTCAACCTCAACCTCGACCTTAACCTCGACCTTAACCTCAACCTCGACCTCTGTTTAAGCCTTAACCCTTAAACTCTCAGACTAAGGACACTCTATAGGCCCCAAGACTGTAGAGAATACCTTAAACCTTAAACTTGAACCTACAGACCCCCTTTCTAAAAATGGATCCCGAATGGGCAGAGAAGATCTTAAGGCATGGGAACAGGATTAACATAGCAAATGCCATAAAAAATAAACTAGGAGAATACGTAGAAATAAAGGTCTACGTATACATATAGGAGAACTTTACAGATTATACATTATGGACAGTATTTAAGGAGGAATTTGAAGGCTTCACTATTAAGGATTTTAGACGCATGCAAATTAACATAAGAGTAAAATTACGCACTTATCTATTTAAGAGAGGAGTGTATATAGGAAGGCATAATAATAGATATTCAATTTTAGAAGCACTCTTTAACCTCCTCTAAGAGGAAGAACCTTATAAATGGATAGATAAGGAAATTATAGGAGCTCTTAAGGAAATCAGCCCTATAATTATAGTAGCATTATAAGAATAACTTAACTCTATATAAACAGCTCTAATATTAAATTAAGCTATACCCCTATTAGTTATAGCCTCTTTAGTCTCTATAACCCCCTCTTATAGCCTACTACCTTTCCACACGGTGCTAACGCCTATAAACTATTAACTACCTTCACTACCTTTAACGCCTGTGATTTAGCCTATAGCTATAGCTATAACACTGCCTGGAATGCAGATACCTACCCCTATAATACCCTAACTAGCTGTTATATATATACCCTAGCAAACTACACCAACTGCCACCTAATAGCAAGCCTTACCTATCTCTACCTAAGATTAACTACTTACCCTTCTTACTTAACTCCTATAGACGTAGAATTAACAATTATTGCCTATAGCAACTGCCTCTACCTCCCCTCTAGCAACCGCTCCTACCCTACTTGATGCTCCTACCCTACTTGATGCTCCTACCCTACTTAGTGCTCCTACCCTACTTGGTCCTCCTCCTGCCTAGTATCTTTACCCTAGTACTGCTAATACCGATCCTGCTATACACCTGCCTATGTATAGTAAAGAGGCAGCTACTATTACTAAGATCTATATAGACGGCCAGAAGTATAATGGAGTGAGCAATAGCTTTAACTTTAAGTTAATTATCTTCTATAATATCTATAAGAGAGCTGGTCTACCTCCTAAAGGCTATATAACTGCATTCCTAACTATGCTAAAGGGACTTACTTAGGATTACTACTATAATAGCACCCTTTTAACTAGATTATTTGCTAAGGCATATAACTATATATGTTACTTCTTTAAAGGACTAGAGTACTATTGGAGAAACCTTACTAAATAGAACGCCACTAACTTTTAAAGAATTATTAATAAGAACCCTAATAAGCAAATCTATTAGAGTTTCTAACTACTCCTTAATAAGCTCCTAAAACATTGCTATAGATTATACCTAGAGTTTTATATAGACCTCTTCCTTATAAATAAGCTAGTTACTGTTTGCTAAGGAGTACTAGCATGCCATATTGCTATTTCCAACCCTTCTAAAGACCTCTCCTAGTTAATTAGCAAGTTGCAATCTTCTATAGTTATATAGGAGAAGGAACACCCTTTCTAGGCCTTAATAAGACCGTCTTAAGGAGCCTACTTTACGGATTATATATACCGTCGTGATATCCGTAATAACTATAACTAAACCCGCTCCTATAAATAAAACACCATTAGATCCCTAAAGGCCAAGTACTATATTTGCTAAAAGGAGACCTGCCGCTTATAGAAATATATAGAGGAGGAGTGGATGTTACGGACGCTTTAAGTACAATGTTACGACTACTTGGGGAAGAGTCGTAGGAAGCTAGTTAGTTAATACATGCACGATCTAGGATGGATCTAGTGGAACTATATAACAAGGAATAGTAGGCGAGTCACATAATATTATACGTAGTATACGGAGTATACGCAGTGTACGTCTACGTATAATACGTATAACACGTACCTTACGTACAAGAGAGGATTTCTTAGGAGTATGGTTGTGTATTTAAAGGACCTTAGTCCCTACTGTAGATAGTTCTCTCCTTGTAGTAAATCTTAGAATACAATTAGAGTTAATCTGTTAGGCAACCACTCCACCAATTATTATTACGTTATTAATTTGTTCTTACCTATATACCCAGCCTAATAATAGGACTCACCGTAGTTCCTACTACAAGGTTCCGTTATATATTCACTACCAAGGTTATAGTATTAAATAAGATCGAACAATATGCCACCCAAAGTACTAGTTACAACGACGTTGACGGCAGCCATAACCTCAGGACTAGGAGACACTAGTATAGCAGATACGGATTCTTAAATAGTTATATAAGGTTAGTTATAGGAAATGGTTAATTACTTATAAGACAATAATAGAATACTTAAAGAACGCATTAATGGAATTAGAGTAGCGAAAATCAAACTACCTTTAATTAAACGGTTTTTAGGAGAAAAGTTAAAGCTTAAGGGATTTCTTACATAGATGCACTTTAAGGTAATGCAGAAAGGAGCAAAGTTAGTAATATTACTAGATTAAGTAGCCTATGCAGGATTGTTCCTAACAGGGAGGGCACTTAAGTAGTTTAAACTATACCTTACGGAAATATAGGCTAATGGCATAACAACTATAAACCAGGACGTACGGTATATATTTACCAGTTAGAACGGGTTCGCGGAATAACTAATATAGATATTTAGAGACCTGGAGGCCATAACCATAGCAGAATAAAAGCTTTAGAACTTAGTATAACGCACTTTAATAATTAAGTATATAACGCAGTTTTAAACACTAGCTATATAGGTTAAGTGGAATAACAGGGCGCTTATAGCATAGTATAAATAGGGACTTAAGGCTAAAGTCTAGAACGCAATTATTCTAATAAAAGATGCGGATACTTTAAGAGAGTTAATACACCAGTTAATAAAGATTAATAATAGAATCTATTAAAGGGAATAAGCTAAGAGAGGGTAAGACAGAGTTCTATAGTTATATAAGGCGTAGAGTACACAATAATAGATATAGAGTTAAAAACTATAGAATAGCGCAGAGCTAATAGACCTAAGCGGTACTAAAGAAACCTAAAGATAGAAAAAGAAACTATAAAAACCTAAAGGTTAAGGATCTAGTAATTAAAGGACTTAGAAGTAAAGGCTAAACCAAAGATCTCAGCAGTAGAAGACGTTTAGGCGGACTCTATAGTAAGAAAAATGGTTTAAAGATAGGGCTTGTATAAATTGCGGAAAACAAGGTCATTTCGCCAGAGACTATAAAGGTAGTTAGAGTAACTACGCGGTAAAGGGAACAAGGCTAGCAGACGGCACATATATATAGAGGGATAACGGTGCACTATAAGGAACAAAAGAATATTTAATTAACAGTTTTGCATATTATTATAACAACGTATACCAAATTTATAAGGACGCTAAGTATGGCGCAAGCTATTGGCTATAGGAGCCATTATTACCTAAGTTTAGAGGAACCAACAAACCAGCTCGCAGATCGGACATTAAAGATAATAAGTTTAACATAGGTAAAGCATTTACCAATAATAAGGTAATAAAGGCAGCTTACTAGAAGTATACAAACCTTAAAGAAGTTAAAATAGAAGTAGAGACTAAAACCATTATAAAACAGGGTTTAGTAATAAATGCTATAACACCATAGAATACAATTTCCATCGCTTTATAAGATAAAAGGAGCAACATTTAGAGGAAACTAAGTAAGTAGATAACTGCTAGTGCTAGCTTATTACTTAATAAAGGCAAAAGGCCACAGGCTTAAGATTCTTAAGAAGAGATAAAAAAAGCTTAAAATTTTTAAGATAAGATAAAATACACTTAAGGACCTATAATAGACAAAAACTAATAGGAAAGGGTAGCTACTTAGTTTATAGACAAACAAATAAGTATAGAACGCAAGTTTAAGAACTACAAGTTTAGGGAACAAATAAGAACATTAGTAATCCTAGGTAAACGCGGTATTTAGCCTAAAGATTAAACAATTAATACTAGGATTAAAAAATAAGACGACTACAAGAATTTAACTATAAGACGTAGAAAACAAGAAACTATAGATAAGTTTAGAACAAGAATTATTACATAGCAAGAGTAAAAGCTAGATAAAAGGTCAGCTATGCTAGGTTATATAAGAGACAGAGCATCTATATAAAGAGTTACTAATAGGCTAAGTGCAGGGATACCTAGGGTAAAATAGTTAGATAAATTGGAATAAGAAAAGGATCTAGATATCCTAACTAGGTTTAAAGAAAGACATACTAAAGGATATTATAATATAGCAATAACAAGGTACTTTCTAATAGATAAACTATATACACTAAACCAGTTATACGGAAAGTGGTATAGGCAACAATACAACAATAAATAGAAAGACTTTTATATATAGCTAGACAAAAAAGTTATCTAAGACTAACCCATTATAGAGAAACGCATAAGTCATATTAAAGGAGCGTTAATTATAACATTAAGGAACCTAAAAAAAGGATCTAGGGACTAGAGAAGTAAGCAACAAATCTTAATACCTACAGTAGAGATACTAGTAGTTAGGTTAACTAGGTATAGGTTTAAACTTAAGAATAAAGATAAACTAAGAGTTAACCTAAAACATATAGCGCATTATACACTATCGTGGATAGCTTATATGGATGACATATATAACATATATAGAGCACTAAAAGACAAGAACTAGAAGTACCTAGCTAGGATATATTAGGCACCAGAGGAAAAGCGGTTTAGGAACGCTAAGTATATACATAGATAGCACCTAGTAGAAGTATAAGGTTAAGGGGACTTAACACTTTAACCAGGAAGATTCCTTATAGAAGAATACCTAAATGGATAATAGTAGTAGGAGTGCCTAGAGAATACTTATCTATAGTATATAAAGGAAAAGAAACAAACTAAGTATTAGCTAAAGTTAGACTAAGTATAGGCAGGATCTAGCAGCCAATAGTTAGGAAAAGGGGAGGCGTATAGGACCAGAGGGAACTAGTATTAGAACCTTAAACCCTTAAAGAAATTTAAGAATAACACCTAAATTTATAAGTTAAGTGGCAAAATTAGCAGTTTAAAGCGTTAATAGATAGTAAAGTAACTAGGAACTATATATCACCAAAAGCAGTAGAAAGGATGGGGTTACTATATAGATAAAAGGAACACCTATATCCACTTATAACAATTTTAGGAGATTAGATAGCCTATAGAGAAGGCATTATTAATCTTAAAACAGGACCTATTCAGTTAACTATTAAAGGAAGACTAGTTAGAATGTCTTTTAATATCCTACTATTAGGACAGGATAAGGCAATATTAGAAATGCCTTAGTTACAGGAATACAATCCAAAGGTTAATTGGGTTACAGGTTAGGTTAATATTAGGGATACTTAATAGCATAAAGTGCGATAGTAAACCAAGTTAGTATAGTACTAAGTTAGAGCGATATACGAAGAGACTAAGTAAGGCTTAAGTTATATACCAAAGAGATACCACAAGTATGGCAAAAAGTTATAGTCACTAGAAAGTAAAAAGCTGTTAGAGCATGCAGCATGGGACTATAAGATAGAATTAGAAGAGGGAATAAGTCTAAAGTTCTTTCCAATTTATAAGCTTACTAAAATAGAGTTAGTAGCGCTTAAGGAGTTTATCTAGGAGAACTTACGCAAGGGATATATTAGACCGTTACAGTTATTAGCAGGATATCCAGTATTATTCATCCTAAAGAAAAACGGAAAACTTAGGATATATATAGACTATAGACAGTTAAACAGTATTACTAGGAAGGATAGATATCCTTTACCCTTAATTAGTAAAATCTAAGATAGGATAGGCAACGTAAAGATCTTTATAAAGATAGATTTAAAGTAGGCGTACCACCAGATTAGGATTAAGGAAGGCGACAAATAGAAGGCAGCCTTTAGGTTAAAGGAAGAACTATATAAACCATTAGTTATATAATTTGGGCTTATAAACGTACTAGTAATGTTCTAGAAGCGAATTAATAATATATTAGGAGAACACCTAGATAAATTTGTTATAGCATACCTTAACAATATTATTATTTACTTAGAAAGTAAGAAAGAACATAGAGAATATGTTAAATAGGTCTTAAAAAGACTATAGGAAGAACAGATACTAGTAGTAATTAAGAAATATAAGTTCTTTACAAGAAAAACTAATTTTATAGGATTTATTATTAAACTAGGAAAGATTAGTATGGACCTAAAGAAAGTTAAAGCTATAGTAAGTTAGCAAGAACCAGAGAACGTTATATAGTTAAGGTTATTCTTAGGGTTTTATAACTACTATAGGAGGTTTATAGTATAGTAGTTAAAAAGTATTAAGCCGTTTACAAGGCTAACAAAGAAAGAGGAACTATAGGTTTAGGGTAGTAAATAAAAGAAGCTATTCTAGGAACTTAAAGAGTTGTTTACCTAAGAGCTAGTCCTTAAGATCTATTAACCAAAGTTAAAAACTGTTGTTGAGACAAACGCATTAGACTTTATACTAGGAGTATACTTGCTATAGAAGCACTAGGACGCATGGCACCTAGTAGCGTACTATAGTTGGAAAATAATACTACCTAAGTTAAACTATAACATCTACAACAAGGAGTTGTTAGGTATAGTTACAGCACTTAAAAAATAGAGAGCATTTTTATAAGGCATAGAGAAACCATTTATGGTTAAGACAGACTATAAGAACCTTATAGGATTCCTAATAATAAAGGAACTTAACCAAAGACAGGTTAGATAGGTGGAAATGCTTATAGAATACCATTTTGAAATTCAGCATACTAAGGGTATAGATAATGCACGAGCAGACGCTTTAAGTAGAAAGGTTAAACTATAAAGTAATAAAAAGCTATTAGGAGCTTTATTGCGAAGGGATTAAGATAGATTAATTAGGTATAACTATTTAAGAATTATAGCAACTAAAGAAAGCTAGATCTATAAGTCACTAAAGAGTAATTAGATATAGAAGATCTAAGAAATATAGGTAGAGAATCTAAACTCAGAGCAATATAAAAATAGAGAGGTAATATATATACCTAAGTCTATTGCAGAAGAATTTGTTAAGGAATTCTATAGGGGAATAATATAAGAACACAATAGAGCTATAGGCTTAGTGTTAAGACTTTAGAAGGAGTACATTATTTAAGAAATCTGGGGACTAGTAAGGCAAGTTATAAAAAAGTATCTAGATTGCTAAAGGAATAAACTAACAAGATATAAGCCGTATAGAGGGCTATAACCTGTCAAAACACTAGAAAGATTATAGGAAGTTATATTATAGGACTTTATTATTAAGTTACTAAAGTTAAGAGATTCTATTATAGGACAAGATTATAACGTAATCTTAGTAATAGTAGACAAGCTAATAAAGTAGGGATACTTTATAGCATACACTAAAGGGATATTAGTAGAAGATGTCACTAGAATCTATATAAAGGAAGTATTTATAAGGCACGGAGCACTAGACAAGATTATATCGGATAAAGATCTAAGATTTATAGCAGTATTTTAGGAAGTATTTCTGGCAGAATAAGGAGTTTATATAGTAACCTCTATAGTGTATTATCCGCAGACGGATAGATAAATGGAAAGACTAAACTAGACACTAGAATAGTACCTAAGGCATTATATTAATTATGCACAGAATAATTAGGTATTGTTATTACTAGCTATATAGTTTACATACAATACAATACTATAAGAAGGAATAGGGATATTACTATTTAAGGCAAATTACGGATACGAACCAAGAACATCGTTATCACTATATTAAGTAAAAAAGACGAGTAGCACAGCTAAACAAAGAATGGAAACGTTAATGAATCTTTATATAGACCTTATAGAAACAGCCAAGCTAGTACAGCAAAGGATAAAAAAGTACTATAATGCTAAGAGATCTAAGGGACCAGATCTTAAGGAGGGAGATAAAGTGTAGCTATTATATAAAAACTTTAAGAGTTAACGACTAAGTAAGAAGTTAGACTATATTAGACTAGGACCTTTTAAAATTACGTAAAGAATTTTATTAGTTATATATAAGTTAAACCTACTAGCCAAAATAAGGATCTACCCTATATAATATATCGCGATGCTAGAACTAGCATATAGAGATATTAAGCCACTAGTCTATAAGGCAGATATATATAAAGGACAAGAGGAAGATAAATGGCAAGTTTTAAAGATTATTAGTTATAAGGACGTAGATAATAAAACATGGTATAAAGTAAAGTAAATAGGCTATAGTAAGACTACTTAGGAACTACTAAGCAACCTAAAGAATGCTATAGGAAAGGTATAGGAGTATTAAAAAAAAGCAGGTCAGGTAATATTAATAAGAAAGGATTACTAAAAAATAAGTTGCCTAAGGGGGACCTAAGAGGAGTAATTGCCGAGCTACTTAGAGTTGTTTCCCTTACAGGAGGAGAGCCAGTCCTTTTATTACCTAACTTATTAAGACCCTATTAAACTAGTTTCTACTCCTTAGAATAAACCTTCTTATAAACCTTCTTAAGATGGGTTAACTAAGCGAACGCAACCTACTAAGACTTAAAGGAGTGACATTAAGCCTTAAGGGCCCGAGCGGTCTCTTTAGTAGAACGGTAGAGTTTGGCGTATATGGCGGCTAACTTAAACTTAAGCTTTATAGCGGCAGATTAAACATAAGACCCTATAATAAGTTACTTAAGGAACTTAAAGACTGTTAAAAGTTATAGGGCGCGTATACTTAGCGTTAGAAATAAAGCGAACATCACAGAACAATTAAATATTTGCTTTAGTGTACTTTAAGTAAAATAAGGGTTGTTAAGATAAGGGACTTGCTATTACAACACATACTAACCCCGCTTTCGTATAATAAGAATATGGAGACGATATTATCTCACTAAGTAATAGTATGGCAGCCACAGTGCGAGTATAATGTTGCGCTTATAAAAAAGAAGAAGCTTTAGGTATAATAAGCAAGGATATTAACTAGACTAATTAAACGGATATTACACCTCTAGTAGACAACTTGGAGATGTTAGGAATCTTTAAGGACAAAGATAAAGAGAAGGGAGATAGTATTACGGACGCTTTAAGTATGATATTATAACTACTTAGGGAAGAGTTATAGGAAGCTAGTTAGTTAATATAAGCATAATCTAGAATAGATCCAGTGGAACTATATAATGAGGAATAGTAAGCGAGTTACATAATGTTATATATAGTGTACGGAGTATACGCAGTATATGTTTATATATAATATGTATAACACGTACCTTACGTATAAGAGAGGATTTCTTAGGAGTATAGTTGTGTATTTAAAGGACCTCAGTCCCTACTGTAGATAGTTCTCTCCTTGTAGTAAATCTTAAAATATAATTAGAGTTAATCTGTTAGGCAACCACTCCACCAATTATTGTTATGTTGTTGATTTGTTCTTACCTATATACCTAGCCTAATAATAGGACCCACCGTAGTTCCTACTACAAGGTTCTGTTACAGTGGAACCGTTCTAGAGATAAGTATAAAAGACGTTTTAATAATAACAAGGGCCGCAATGGTAACTTTAAAGAACGCTTTAGATAATACACTATCTATTATAAAGGAGACAATAATAATAAGTGCAATAAGACTTTTAAAGCTCTTATACTAGACATAGACGCTAATAAAAACACTAATAATAATAACAGCGAGGAAGAATTAGAAGACCCTAACAGCTACTACCTTATATTATTTAGGACTCTTACTATAGATAAAGTAACCTTTATAAGTATAGAACTAGCTAATAAGGCTTATACTTACTTATTTACTGTAATCTCTATAGAACCTACTATAGAAACTAACCCGTTTAACTATAACACAATAACCGCTGCTTTACGCTATACCTCCACAGTATTTATAGGAATTATAATTAATACCAGTACATTAAAGAAGTCTATAGCTGGTTATAGATAATTCTAAGCACTATAGAACGCGGACTAATTTATAAGACTTAACACCTTAACTAAAGGACAAGTTAACGTGCAGTTTGGTATTAGAATTGCTACCTCTATTAAAACTGCGGATGTTGTTGCCCCTATAGGCAAGATACAGTTTTATATTATTTATATAGATACCCCCTTCTTACTCTATTTAGCAGATATAGATAGACTTTAAATCTACTACAATAACCTTAGAAACGTTATTATTACTTACACTAAAAAAGTGCTAGTAGTGCAACGGTTTGGCCACCTATTTCTCCTATAGAGCTTATTACTACAGTTATATTTGTCTAAATCCTTTAACGCAAACCCCTACTACTTAATAGATATAGAGCTACGGCGCCTATATTGTCGATTTAAACATCCCTTAGTCAAGAAATTGCAAAAGCTACTTTACTATACTGGCTATAAAACTAATAGAATGGCCATTAAGTAACTAATTAAGTTCTGCTACTACTATTAGAAGTTTAGCAAATTACTAGGCAGATTCTGCTTTACCCTATAAAACAACGTTAATTTTAACTATAATATTATTGTTAACATTATGTACATTAGCGGATTACCCCTCTTATACGTTATTAATAAAGGAACGCGATTCTAAGCCAGTAGATAGCTGTAAGATATTAGCGCTAAACATATATAGGACGTTCTATGGATGTGCTAGATTAATACCTACCTAGGGCTACTAGACCTAATTACCTATAACGCTAGAAAGAACTTCGTTAGTAGGGAATTTAAGCAATACGCTACTATTATAGGAATTAGTATAAAGGGAGTACTGGTTAAAGCACATAACTCCATTGGAATGGTAGAGCGCTACTATAGTCTATTACAGCAAGCCTACCAGATTATTATAACTGAAATCCCTAAAATTAATTGGGAGATGGGACTCTAAATGGTATTTAAAGCAATTAATGATTTAACTGGCCCAGAAGGACTAGTTCCTATACTTCTAGTCTTTAGAGCCTACCCCTAAATGGCTAAATCCAATGCACTATCCCCTATGGTTATATAACGCGCCACCGTAATTAAAAAGGCTATAATAGAGATATAGAAGCTATAAGCTAAATAACAGATCGCTAACGCGCTAAATATGTAAAATAGACCTAATACTAATGCGATTTATAATCTCCTACCAAATTCGCCTATTTTGGTCTAGAGAGAAGGAAATACTGGCCAAAGCGGCCATTAGAATAGGCCATTTACCTTACTTACTATTAAGGGTGAAACATATACCGTTAAGCTGTCTAGCAGACCTATAGCCTTTTAATCTATGGTTATAAAATCCTACCTTTAAGCAACTAAATTGTAGGAGTAAATTATTGGACTAGAATCGCCACCTAAACCTTTATTTAGGTTAGTCCCTCCTAAGACTATCTTAGAGAGACCTACTAAAGCTTAGCAACAACCCCCGAAACGAGGCAGAGGACGCCCTCGCGAATACCCTCTACTTATGGCTATAACTAACATCACTATCTACCTACAGGATGACAGTTAATTTAGTACTTAATTTAGTGCCTCCTAATAGAGGGAGCTTACTGGTCTACTTAAGAAGGGAGTTTTTGAGATTATAAGACTTATAGATATACCATAAGGCGTATAACTCTTTAGTTCGTAATTTGTTAACAAAATTAAGAATAAGGGAACTAACAAAGCCTTTAAGAAATCCCAACTAGTTATATAAGCTTATAACGACTTAAAAAAGAAACTGGTTCTTACCTAATCACCAACCATTTAATAAGTTAGCTAACAACTAATTCTCTATATCGCCGCCATAAAGCTTTTACAGGCACGACTTTACCTCTAAAACATTTCACAGGCCTATATATAATTAACCACCATACTAAATTGAGAGTTCTACGTATGACCAGTATGTTCGACAGGCAATCAATCACAGGCAGGGACCCCAGGTTGCGATTAATTGGCCAAAATCCTGGTTGCGATTGATCGACTAATAAGAATTAGCTAATTAATTAAAATAATTGCGATTAATTGCCAGGAATTACCCAATTGGGTAATCCGTGATAGAGAATCTGAGTACTAGTTATTTTTTTGGCAGAGCTTCGCCCTATGTAGTAAATATACACTCTAAAAATAAGTCCTCCCTATACTCCTTATTTATCCTCATCCTTTCCTATATGCCCTTTATTTAACCAGCTCTTCTAAAGCTCTAGCGCCTCAATCATCTCATCAGTCAGGCGGTTCCGGTCGTTAGTAATTACGTTATTGGCAGAGCTAAACTCACGCTCGCACTCAGAGCTCATCGCCGGTATAGAAAAGAGGTCCATTACCATGTAATAAAGGATTAGATAGACGTGCTTAATACCTTACTAATAAGCCAGCAGGTTAACAATATATTATTCAGCTTTAGTAGGGGTATCTTTAATAAAGCGCTCGAGTTTAGATTTAAGCCTTTAACGCTTGCGAGCTCTATATTCACTAGTAAGCATACTATAAAAGTTAAAGCCTTCTTTGCCTAATAAAGACGAATCTAAATTACAACGCTTCTTGTATATAAGCCGCTTAGGAGCAACCGGCTTATTATCCTCCTTATCCTCTAACTGCGCATACTTCTCCTCATACTGCTTATATAACGCGGTAACGTCTTTCTTATATTATAATTGCCATGCAGTCTTACTAGCCCACTCCTGTTCAAAGTAGTTAAACTTATAGGCTAGGTGGAGGACAATTACTGCTCGGTAGATAGGTGTTTAGTTAGTAAGGCTAAAATATTTAATAAGCTTCATGTATGCGCAATAAACTCCTACTTTATAGTACTCTAAGTACTCCACCAGCGACGCCTTAATCTTATTATTAGCTCGTTATAGGACCTTAAATATATAGTTTATGCTTTAAAGAACCTCCTAAACTGCGCTATAAGAGCCCTTAAAGCCTCTAGCGTTCGCGTTGCCTTATAGTTTATTAGTAAGAGTCTTAAAAGGCTTAAGAAGCCACTTAAACTTCTTTAGTGTCTTAAAGTCCTTATTTATAAGGAAGTCCTGCGAGAGATTATACGTATCTTTATCGGCAGGCTTAACCTAGTAGGTTTAGTAGAGTTTAATAGGGTTCCAAAGTTTAAGTACTATTTAACATAAGAAGTTAGCAAAAGTCTATTTTTAAGTAATTTGACGGCAAGAGGTAGAGCGTTATTGCTATTAAATTCCATTAAATTCCATTAAATATACTGGCGGAGGGGTAAGCTATAGGCTATATCTACGCGCGCTAAAGGTAGTTCAACGATATAATAAGGTAGTGGAGAATGGTAGAGGTTAAGCAGAATATTTGGCAATAACCAAACTCTATAGAACCCCACTGTAACGGAACCTTGTAGTAGGAACTACGGTGGGTTCTGTCAATGGGCTGGGTATATAGGTACGACAAGTCGACAACGTAATAACAACTGGTGGAGTGGTTGCCTAACAGATTAACTCCAATTGTATTCTAAGATTCACTATAAGGAGAGAACTATCTACGGTAGGGACTGAGGTCCCTTAAATACACAACCGTACTCCTAAGAAATCCTCTCTTGTACGTAAGGTATGTGTTGTCTATATTAAACATAACGTCCCTTCCGTTTAATATAGTTAATACGTTTAACACCACGTAACCTTGGTTACTATTCCTTATTATATAGTTCCACTAGATCCATCTTAGACCGTGCCTATATTAACTAACTAGCTTTCGCCAACTCTTCTCTAAGTAGTTATAATATTATACTTAAAGCGTCTATAATACTATCTCCCTTCTCTTTATTTTTGTTCTTAAAGATTCCTAACATCTCTAAGTTGTCTACTAGAGGTGTGATATCTGTTTAACCACTCTGGTTAATATCTGTACTTACTATACCTAAAGCTTCTTCTTCTCTTTCTTAGGTTAAGTGTTGCCTTTGTACAGTCTCCTCTATACTATTGCTGGGTAAAGTGATAGCGATTCCTTACTCTAGGTGTGCTAAAGAGGGGTTGGTTTGTATTATGCTAGCGAGTCCTTTATCTTAACAACCCTCCTCTTGCTCTAAGTGTACTAAAGCAAACATTTAATTGTCCTGTGATGTTCGCTCTGTCTTTAACGCTAAGTATACGCGTCCTATGACTCTTAACAGTCTTTAAGTTCCCTAAGTAACTTATTATAGGGTCTTATATTCAATCTACCGCTATAAAGCTTAATGGTAAGCTGGCCTCCGCACTCCTTAAGGTTTAATATACCTTAGAAGAGTCCGCACACGTCCTTAAAACTTAACGTTTGGCTTATGCTTATCTTTAACGCCTTAAATATGTCCATAAGAAGGTCCGTTCTAAGGAGTGGAAACTGGTTTAATAGGGTTTGTCTAAGCTAGGTAATAAAAGGATTGGCTCTTCTCCTATAAGGGAAATAACTCTAAGTAGCTTGGCAATTGCTCCTCTTGGGTCCCCCTTAGGTAACTTATTTTTTAGCGATCCTTCTTTATTAATGTTGCCTAACCTGCTTTCTTCTAATACTCCCGTACCTTTCCTATAGTATTTCTTAAGTTGCTTAGTGGTTTCTAGGTAGTCTTACTATAGCCTATCTACTTTACTTTATACTATATTTTGTTATCCACATTCTTATAACTAATAATCTTTAAAACTTGCTATTTATCTTCCTCTTGTCCTCTATATGTGTCTGCTTTATAAACTAGTGGCTTAATATTCCCGTGTACTAGCTCTAGCATTGCAATATGCTGTATAGGATAGATTTTCATTTTAGCTAGTAGGTTTAACTTATACGTGACTAATAAAATTCTTTACTTAACTTTAAAAGGTCCTAGTCTAATATAGTCCAACTTCTTACTTAGTCGTTAACTCTTAAAATTTTTGTGTAATAGCTATACTTTATCTCCCTTCTTAAGATCTGGTCCCTTAGATCTCCTAGTATTATAGTACCTTTTTATTTATTCTTGTACTAGTTTAGCTGTTTCTTTAAGGTCTGTATAAAGATTTATTAACGTCTCCATTCTTTATTTAGCTGTGCTACTTATCTTTTTTACTTATTATGGCGATAATGATGTTCTTAGCTTATACCCATAATTTACCTTAAATAGTAATGTCCCTATTCCTTTTTATAGTGTTGCATTGTACGCAAACTATATAATTGGTAACAACAATACCTAATTATTTTGTGCGTGATTAATATAATGCCTTAGATACTGTTCTAGTATCTAGTTTAGTCTTTCCGTTTGTCCATCCATCTGCGGATAATATACTATAGATGTTACTACGCGAACCCCTTATTCTGCCAGAAACACTTCCTAAAATGCTGCTATAAATCTTAGATCTCTATCCAATATAATCTTGTTTAGTGCTCTATATCTTGTAAATACTTCTTTTATATAGATTCTAGCGACATCTTCTGCTGATATCTCTTTAGTGCATGCTATAAAGTATCCCTACTTTATTAGCTTATCCACTATTACTAAGATCGCGTTATAATCTTATCCTATAATAGGATCTCTTAACTTTGGTAACTTAATAATAAAGTCCTATAATATAACTTCCCATGGTCTTCCTGGTGTCTTAATAGGTTATAGCCCTCCATATAGCTTATACCTTGTTAGTTTATTCCTTTAGCAATCTAAACATTCCCTTATAACTTATCTTGCTAGTCCCCAGATTCCTTAAATAATGTATTTCTTTTAAAGTCTTAACACTAAGCCTATAGCTCTGTTATATCCTTATATTATTCCCTTGTGGAATTCCTTAATAAATTCTTCTGCGATGGACTTAGGTATATACATTGCTTCTCTATTTATGTATTGCTCTAAGTCTGGATCCTCTACCTATGCTTCTTAGATCTTTTATATCTACTTACTCTCCGGTAATTTATGGATCTAACTTTCCTTAATTACTGTAATCTTTGGATAATTATACCTAATCAATCCGTCTTAATCCTTTTGTAATAAAGCTTCTAATAGCTTTTCACTGTTCTATAGTTTAGCCTTTCTGCTTAGAGCGTCTGCTCGTGTATTGTCTGTACCCTTAGTATGCTAAATCTTAAAATAGTATTCTATAAGCATTTCCGCCTATCTAACCTGTCTTTAGTTAAGTTTCTTTGTTATTAGGAATCCTATAAAGTTCTTATAGTCCGTCTTAACTATAAATAGTTTTTCTGTGCCTTGTAAGAATGCTCTCTATTTCTTAAGTGCTATAACTATACCTAGCAACTCCTTATTATAGATGTTATAGTTTAACTCTGGTGGTATCATCTTCCAACTATAGTATGCCACTGGGTGCCATCTATTTTGATATTTCTATAGGAAGTACGCTCCTAGTGTAAAGTCTAATGCATTTGTTTTTACAACCGTCTCTAAACCTAGTTGATAGATTTTAAGAACTAGCTCCTAGGTAAATAACTCTTTAACTCTCTTAAATAGTTCTTGTTATTCCTTTCCCCATATCCATAGTTCTTCTTTCTTTATTAACCACATAAATAGCTTAATATTTTGTAACTACTGCGCTATAAACCTTCTACAGTAATTACAAAACCCTAGGAATAATCTTAACTATGTAATATTCTCTAGTTCTTGCCAATTTACTATAGCCTTGATCTTTTTTAGATCTATACTAAGTTGGCCTAGTTTAATAATAAATCTAACGAAATTAGTCTTCCTAGTAAAGAACTCGTATTTCTTAATTGCTACTGGCATCTTTTCTTCTTGTAGTCTCTTTAAGACCTATTTAACGTGTTCTCTGTGTTCTTCCTCACTCTCTAAGTAGATAATAATGTTGTTAAGGTATACTATAATAAATTCATCTAGGTGTTCTCCTAATACACTATTAATTTACTTCTAGAACGTTACTGGTGCGTTTATAAGCCCGAATTGCATAACTAATGGTTTATATAGTCCTTCCTTTGACCTAAAGGCTGCCTTCTATTTATTGCCTTCCTTAATTCTGATCTAATAGTACGCCCACCTTAGATCTATCTTTATAAAGATCTTTACATTGCCTATCCTATCTTGGATTTTGCTAATTAAGGGTAAAGGATATCTATCCTTTCTAGTAATACTATTTAACTATCTATAGTCTATACACATCCTAAGTTTTCCGTTTTTCTTTAGAATGAACAACACTGGATATCCCGCTAATGATTGTAACGGTCTAATATATCCCTTTTATAAGTTTTCCTGGATAAACTCCTTAAGCGCTACTAACTCTGTTTTAGTAAGCTTATAAATTAGAAAGAACTTTGGACTTATTCCCTCTTTTAATTCTATCTTATAGTCCTAAGCTGCATACTTTGACAGCTTTTCACTCTCTGGTAACCATAACTTTTTACTATACTTGTAGTATCTCTTTGGTATATAACTTAAGCCTCGCTTAGTCTCCTTATATGTCGCTCTGACTTGGTACTATACCAACTTGGTTTGCTGTCGCACTTTATATTATTGTATATTCTTAATATCGACTTGACCTATAACCTAATTGATCTTTAGATTATACTTCTATAACTAAGGCATTCCTAGTATCGCCTCGTCCTGTCCTAATGGTAGGATATTAAAAGATATTCTAACTGGTCTCCCTTTAATAGTTATTTGAATAGGTCCTGTTTTAAGATTAATAATGCCTCCTCTGTAGGCTATCTAATCTCCTGAAATTGTTATAAGTGGATATAGGTGTTCCTTCTGTCTATATAGTAACCCTATTCTCTCTACTACCTTTAGTGATATGTAGTTCCTAGTTGCTCTACTATCTACTAATACTTTAAACTGCTAATCTTGCCACTTAGCTCTTAAATTTAGGTATTGTTCTTAAATTCCTTTAAGGGTCTAAGGCTCTAATACTAGTTCCCTTTGGTTCTATACGCCTCCCCTTTTCCTAACTATTGGCTGCTTGATCCTACCTATACTTGGTCCACTCTTAGCCAATACTTAGTTTATTTCTTTTCCTCTACGTGCTATAGATAAGTGTTTTTTAGGTACTCCCACTACTGTTATCCGTCTAGGTATTTTTCCGTAAGGAATCTTCCTAGTTAAAGTATTAAGTCCCCTTAACCTTATACTTCTACTAAGTGCTAACTATGTATATACTTAGCATTCCTAAACCGCTTTTCCTCTGGTGCCTAATATATCCTTAATAGGTACTTCTGGTTCTTATCTTTAGGTACTCTATGCATATTGCACATATTATCTATATAAGCTATCCACAATAGTGTATAATGCGCTGCATGTTTTAGGTTAACTCTTGGTTTGTCTTTATCCTTAAATTTAAACCTATACCTAGTTAACCTGACCACTAGTATCTCTGCTGTGGGTATTAAGATTTATCGCTTGCTTCTCTAGTCCCTGGACCTCTCTTCTAGGTTCCTTAATATTATAATTAATGCTCCTTTAATATAACTTATGCGTTTTTCTATAATGGGTTAGTCTTAAACAACTTTTTTATCTAGCCATATATAAAAATCTTCCCATTTATTATTATGTCGTTGCCTATACCACTTTCCGTACAACTGGTTTAGTGTGTATGGTCTATCTGTTAGAAAGTACCTTATTATCGCTGCGTTGTGATATCCTTTAGTATGTCTTTCTTTAAACCTAGTTAGGATATCTAGATCCTCTTCTTGTTCCAGTTTATCTAACTACTTTGCCCTAGGTGTCCCTATACTCGGCCTATTAGTAACTCTTTATATAGGTGCTCTGTCCCTTATATAACCTGGCATAGCTGATCTCTTATCTAGCTTTTACTCTTGCTATGTAATAATTCTTGTTCTGAACTTATCCATAGTTTCTTATTTTCTATATCTTGCAGCTAGATCCTTATAGTTATCTTGCTTTTTAATCCTAGTATTAACTTTTTAATCTTTAGACTGAATACTGCGTTCGCCTAGAATTGCTAACGTTCTTATTTATTCCCTAAACTTATAGTTCTTAAACTTGCGTCCTATACTTATTTGTTTGTTACTAAACTAAGTTACTGCCCTTTCCCATTAGTTTTTGTTTATTGTGGGTTCTTAGGTGTGTTTTATCTTATTTTAAGAGTCTTAAGCTTCTTGTATCTCTTCTTAAGAATCTTGAGCCTGTGGCCTTTTGCCTTTATTAAGTAATAAGCTAGCACTAGCAGTTGTCTACTTGCTTAGTTTCTTTTAAACATTGCTCCTATTGTCTTATAAAGCGATGGAAATTGTATCCAATGGTGTTATAATATCCGTTACTAAACCTTGTTTGGTGATGGTCTTAGTCTCTACTTCTATTGCGTCCTTGAGGTTTAAGTGCTCCCAGTTAGCCTCTTTTTTATCCTTGTCGCTGTTAATTAATAAGTACTCCAACTCTATTGTTAATACTGCTAATCTTTATCTGTATGTTGCTGTGACATCTTAATCTAGCTTATAGAGTTAATTCTGTTTTTTATCTAACTCTCTAGTTCCTTGGAGTCCTTTTAACTCTAGCTCCTATGGCTAATAGCTTACGCTATACTTAGCGTCCTTATGAATTCGGCATGCGTTGTTATAATAATACGCAAAACTATTAATTGAACACTCTTTTGTTCCTTACAGTGCACCGTCATCCCTCTATATGTACGTGCCGTCTGCTGGTCTAGTTCCCTTTACTATATGGTTACTTTAACTACCTCTATAGTCTCTGGCGAAATAACCCTGTTTTCCGTAATTTATGCAAGCTCTATCTTTAAACTATCTTTCTTGCTGTAGAGTCCGCCTAAACATCTTCTACTACTGAGATCCCTGGTTTGGCCTCTGCTCCTTAGTCCTTTAATTACTTAATCCTTAACCTCTGGGTTTCTATAGTTTCTTTTCCCACCTTTAGGTTTTTTTGGTACTGCTTAGGTCCATTAGCTCTGCGCTATTCTATAATTTTTAACTTTATATCTATCGTTGCGTACTCTGTGCCTTATATAACTATAGAACTCTATCTTGCCCTCTTTTAGCTTATTCCCTTTAGTAGATCCTATTATTAATCTTTATTAACTAATCTATTAACTTCTTTAGAGTATCCGCATCTTCTATTAGGATAATTGCGTCCTGGACTTTAGCCTTAAGTCCCTATTTATACTGTGCTATAAGCGCCCTGTTGTTCCACTTAACCTATATAGCTAGTGTTTAAAACTGTGTTATATACTTAATTGCTAAAGTGCGTTATACTAAGTTCTAAAGCTTTTGTTCTGCTATGGTTGTGGCTTCTGGGTCTCTAAATATCTGCGTTAGTTACTCTATAAACCTATTCTAACTGGTAAATATATACCGTATATCCTGGTTAGTAGTTGTTATGCCATTAGCCTATATTTCTATAAGATACGGCTTAAACCACTTAAGTGCCCTCCCTGTTAGGAACAATCCTGTATAGGCTACTTGATCTAATAATATTGCTAACTTCGCTCCTTTTTGTACTACCTTAAAGTGCATTTGCGTAAGAAATCCCTTAAGCTTTAACTTCTCTCTAGAGAATCGTTTAATTAAAGGTAACTTAATCTTTGCTGCTCTAATTCCATTAATGCGTTCTTTAAGTATCCTACTATTGTCTTATAAGTGATTAACCATTTCCTGTAACTGACCTTGCGTAACCACTTGAGAATCCCCCTTGTCTATACTGGTATTACCTAGACCTGAGGTTGTGGCTCCCGTCGACGCCGTTGTGACTAGTGCTGCTCTTGGTGGTATGTTATCCGAGTTTATTCTAATACTGTAACCTTGGTAGTGAATATATAACGGAACCTTGTAGTAGGAACTACGGTGGGTTCTATTAATAGGCTGGGTATATAGGTACAATAAGTCAACAACGTAATAATAACTAGTGGAGTGGTTGCCTAACAGATTAACTCCAATTGTATTCTAAGATTTACTACAAGGAGAGAACTATCTATAGTAGGGACTAAGGTCCCTTAAATACACAACTATACTCCTAAGAAATCCTCTCTTGTATATAAGGTATGTGTTGTCTATATTAAACATAACGTCCCTTCCATTTAATACAGTTAATATGTTTAACACCATATGACCTTAGTTACTATTCCTCGTCATATGGTTCCACCGGATCCATCTTAGACCGTGCCTGTATTAACCAACTAGCTTCCACCAACTCTTCTCCAAGTAGTCATAACATTGTACTTAAAGCGTCCGTAACACCTACCCAAAAGGAAGTAATTGCATTAGAACGTACCTCTCTTAATTATTATATATATAGCATTCCAGCGTACTCTACTGTCTTTTAAGAGTTCTAGATAGAAGACTTCCTTATTGCCTTTCTTATAGTTGGTCTGGCAGTTCTAAAAGGCCATTTGCCGCTAATTAGTTCGTCTAATATACACTATATTTATCTTTGCTCTGCTAATTGGCCCTATCTTGCTCTAGATTTGGAAGATATTATTAGCATCTATACTAGCAATTTGCTTTTAAAGCTTGCTTATACCTTTACTAAAGAGCGCGGCCTTAATAATAAGGTTAATAATATATCCAGCGCACTAAATTCAAGCCTATTTCGGATCTATAGTTAGAAATATTGTTATAATTATTTCCATAAGCTTGTTATTATCTTTAGCGTTATTCATTATAAAGGCGCCAATATTTCCTCTATATAATATTTTATAATTACGTCTGTAATTAATCGCGTAATATTAGAGCCGGTATAGGAGCCGATTAATTAAGGGAGGCCAATAAGGGTAGTAGAAAGGTTGCCTTTAGCAGCTGATTTAGGTAAGCAATAACTTATTAGTATAGAAGTTGAACTTACTAACCCAGTAAGCAACAACGCTGACGTAATTGTGCTTATTTCCTCCTATCTAAAGGTCGCTACTAATATTAACCTTACTAATACTCTCCCTTAGAAGGCCTTTGATTGCAAGCCGTTGCTTAGGTAGAGCTTTAAGCACCCATTTACTAATAGTGTTAGCTAAAGTAGCAGCTAAATAAGGTATAGTAAGTAGCTTTCTAAGCCGTAAGCTATATACCTACTAAAAGGTTATGTTATTAGCGATGATCTAATTTATATAGTTTTGATTATATTTCTCGCTGTTAAATGGTGTTTAAGAGTTCGCTGCTTTAGATTTAGTAGTAGGCTTTAGAGTTACGGTAACGGCAACTTCAAAAGGGCTACCTGGTAGAGACGTTGATAATTTAACGTTTTCGCTGTCTCGTGTAATAATGATATTATGCCATTTTCTTATATGTCTTGCTGCTCCAGTAGTACTTTTTAATGGATATACGCCCTCCCAGTATTGTTTAGAGATATAGTAGAGCTTATAAACCTACTAGCGCCTGCCCTCTTTATCCTTAATATCTGCACCGTGCCTATAGATTAGTGAGGGTGTAAAACTAGTATTAATGTGCCGCTTGTACCTGGCTCGATAGCAAGGTTCTTTTAATAGGTTTAAATTATAGTAAATCTCATCCTACTTAATTGTAAAGATATAAGAAGCTACAGCGTTGCCCAGTTGTATATTTAATGGAGTTAGTTAAGGTAGAGTAGGTATTTCGGGCACCTTACTACCCTACAATTTAGGCGCGTTGTTAATTAGAATAGGGGAATTACGCGTTAACGGTGTTAAATTTAATAATGATAAAGACGGTAAGGGTAAGGGCGAGGTTCTAGGCCTTTATTTAGCTCGTTAAAAGGGGTTAAAAGGCATAGTATTGGAGGTAGTTAATATAATAGAGGTTGGAAGACAATTAAAAAAACTCTATAGGGATAGGCGCAAGCAAATATAGCTAATAAAACGCGTTCTAGTGGCAGACTACGCTAAACCTGTTAATCTTGGCGTATTTAATGGCTGCATTCCCGAGCAATCTAATTAGATTAATACTGCACACCTTATTAAAATCGTACACCTTAATACTAAAAGTCTATCACAAACCACCCCTGTATTAGTGGGATTTTATATCAATTAATCGCAGGCGCATGATGAGAATTTCTAGTTGCGATTAATTACTTGATGACAATTCCTAGTTGCGATTAATTGATTAATAATCAATTAATCGTAGGCGCGCTCGTTAAGCGGCTTGCCTGTCGAATATACTGCGTATAACCTCTGCATAAGTTAATTAAGCAACTTAGGATTAACAAGGCCTCCGTTTTAAAGGTTATAAAACCACTTTATAGAGTACTGGAAGCCGGTAACCACTGGTTTAAAATATATTACTTATATTATATCCAACAGTTGTATATAGACCAGTTTATATATAACCCCTGTTTCCTATAGAGCAACGAACCCTTTAGTATTATAGGACTATAAACTAATAATACTCTATTCCTGGCAGATAAGATTTTTATAAACGTAGAGTAAAACAAGCTATACAAGGCCAAGTTTATGGCTAAAGAACGGGAATAACTTACTATTAATACACCTATTAAGTTTAATGGTGGAGTTATTTAGCTACTAACTAATAGGGGTATTATACTTACTTAGAAATAATAATATATAAACCTTAGTACGATTAGCACTAAACTTGCTATAAGTATAGGATTAAAAGGAGCTATAAGAACCTTAACCCTAAAGGACCAGTATATCGCTTAACGTGCTAGAGGTATATATATTGCTTTAGTTTACCAACCAGAGGCCTTATTTAATTTATTCTTTACCACCTAGGTAATTAACCCTAATAAGAAAGATATAAAATAGCTAAATAAGCGTCTAAACTGGCAAATTAAGAACGCTAATAGAGGCCTTAAGTTTATTAAGTTAGACATTAAAACCCTACAGTTACTGGTATTTACGGACGCGTTATTTGCTAATAATAAGGACCTCTCTTTATAGATCAGCTATGTTATTATACTAGCTAATACTATAAAGAAGGCTAATGTCATCCATTAAAGCTTAGTTAAGTGCAAAAGAGTTACTTAGAGCGTACTAGCTTCTAAACTCTACAGTACAGCCCACGGCTTTAATATCGGCGTTGCAATTAAGTCTATAGTAGACAAGATCCTACAAATCAACCTTCTACTTATGCTTTGCACTAATTCTAAGTCCTTATATAACTGTCTAGTACGACTTGGAACCACCTAAGAAAAATGCCTAATAATTAATATAATATGCCTTTAGCAAGCCTATGAACGGAGATAGATTACGGAGGTAAAATAGATTAACGGAGAGGCTAACCCTGCTAACGCTATAACGAAGGGAAAACCCTACGCGGCTTTTTAATAGCTTATTAATACAAACCAAATTAACCTATAAGTTATAGGATGGGTTAAACAAACAAACTTAGATCTAGCTTAGCATTATATAACTAATTGTAACGGTGCTAGGGCGCGCTATTTACTATATTCTGCGGACCCTGAATTTAACCAGCTAATCAGGATTTTCTATCCCCAGGATGGAAAGTCGCTATTGGCTCGCTTACCACTAGCGCCTTAGCGGCCCTTATGATATATTAAGCTGCTACCCCTAATAATCCTTCTCCTTCTTTTTAGCTTAATATCTTCGTATATAGCGTTTATACGAGCCGTAATATAGGTTATATAATTACGGACCTATAAAAAGAGCGTGGAAGCTATTGCGTATATGCTACGAATAGTCTATAAGTAGACTTGACTTTAGGGTGTAGATTAGCCTTCTTTTTAGAGTTGCTCTAGTGTCGGAATGTTAGTTATATAACGTGGTTACGAGACCACAAAGTAAGGCTAGTTGGTCTGACCTTGGAGCAACCCCTTACTTTAAAAAATAAATCATCTATTAATTAACACCGCATACGTATCGCAATACAGTGATATTCGTGCACGTTGATTAAAGCATATATACTGACACTGTTCTATATAACCTATAAACAAGACCATTAACTTAGATTTAAACTATAACCTAAAATTAATATAATAGGACCTATAATTAAACAGATCTAGTTAATTAATATATATAACTTTGCTAATTAAATAAAGCAGTTAATGGAACTATTATAAAGTAAATTAATATACGCTTAAATATTATAGAAATGGCATATAAATAAAGGACAAGCTCCTGCATGGGATTTTAAGGAAGATAATATAGTTTACCTAAATGTATAAAACCTAAAGACTTAACAGCCCTTAAAAACTTAATTAGAAGTTTATAGGTTTATACTAAATTAAGAAAAAACTAAGCCTATATACCTATAAGCTTAAACTACTAAGATAAAAATATACCTAATATTTTATATAAGCTTACTATAACTTATAAAATTCTGCTACTACCTCCTATAATTATTAACAACGGCAATAGTTTATACTTTATTAACCTAATTAATAATATATAATAGAAAATATAATCTAAATAATTTAAACTTCTTATTAAGTGGGAAGGATATAAAATATAAACCTAGAAAACCTATAACTAGATTAAGGCCAACGCGCCTTCCTTAGTAAAAGAATTCTATAAGGACCATCCTTCGCGGCCTACTTTAGCTAGATAGATATAATATAAAGGTAAATAATTGCTACCTAACATAAATACATAAAATATAATAGTAGGAAACTTAAAATTAAAAAGAACTTAAAATATATTATAACGCTTATAATAAAGTTATATAATACGCAAGATATTAAGGAACTTTAACTAGCGGTTAAAGTTATCTAATTAGTTAGATTTGCCTTACTAAGACCTATTACAAAGATATTAGTTTAGCTTACCGCCTTAACTAAACTAATAGCGATTTTCTATACAGGGCATGGAAAATCCTAATTAGTTTATTTAATAATTAGAACCGGTAAAACGCTATACTACTACCGCCACTAATGCAAATATATAAAAACGCGATAAGTAATAAGTCTCAACTAAAACTAAATTATTTAGACCTTTAGCTAAAGGGGGGTACTATAATAGGACTAGCCTAGTTATAGTAGAAATGTCTTAATAAAACACTTAACAGATGAATTCCGATGCTTTAATTAAATTAAATTAAATTCTACCAAAATCTATTAAAGACCGTATGCGTATATACGCACGCATTAACTACTAAAACCCCTAACTTTTTAATTATAAGATTCTTTCATTATTCCTTTCTCTTCTTTGCGCAATATCTTGTTCTCTGCAAGAGCTATATACCTTTAGATTTAGATAGAATTTATATTATTTCTGTTTGTATCAACTTAATAATACAAGTGAGTCGTATCCAGGGGCACGAAATACGTATAGTATTATATGCTTATTTGGATAGTGACTGTCGATTCTATTGAAATAGACTACGTAGTCTATATACTGACGCGCCCTCCCCCTAATTAGTCAGCACTTTATAAACAAGTGGTTGGTGCACTAAACGCGTAAGTACGCGTTTAGTACACCAGGTGCTGTAATTATACACTGGCGGCACCTGAAAATAGACCCACTTGTATATAGCCTCTGTAATTGCTTTAATAGAACCGTAAAACACAAAAGAAATCCATAAGGAATCCCTCCCAAGGTGTCTTCTAGGCTGCCTTCCAAATAATACTTTAGTCTGGCTGTAAGTCCTACTTATAGTCCGTAAAATGAACCATACGGCCTTCTAATGGGCTGTAAATGAACTATATGGCCTTCCGATGGACCGTAAATAAACTATAAGTACTCTATTAGTCCCGTTCCACCCACTATATAACCTTTAGATTAAGCTTATTCGTGTTAATTAGAGTTTTAAGAGCTTAACACGGCTTTGCCTTAGTTATAGCATCTGCTAGGTTGTCTTTGCTGCTAATCTACTTAACCTCTATAATCTTACGTCGTTTATAGGCCTGATGTAAGCATATTAGGTCGACTATAAGCCTCTTCTCTTATATTGTACCTAGTTTAACTAGGCAGTTATAAAGGGACTTTAAATCGGTATATAGAACCAGGGGTAATTGCTCCAATTGTAGAATCTTCTAGATTATTAATTTGATTGCGGCTGCTATATTAAAGCTATAAGCTAGTATACTGCGGGTTACTTATTTGCATTTAATTAAAGACCAATATAGTATATTTACGTCCTAATTATGGTCTATAAGTACAATTATAAAGCCGATTTGTAATAATAGGTCTCTATTATTGGCAAAGGAGGCGTCTATAAATACTAGTATGCTAAGGGAATTTAGGTCTAGTGGTATAAAAGTAAGTCCTCTTATTGCATTGTTAATTTGCCACTAAATACGCTTATTAAGCTGCTTGATATTTTCCTCTTATAAATCTATTACCTAGGCCGCAAAGGATAAATTATAGGCAGATTTGGGTTAACAGACTATGGCAATATAGGCGCCTCTTATACGCTATGCAATGTATTAGTCCTTTATATTTATGGTCTTATAGGTCTCTTCGCAGGAACTAGTAAGGTCCATAGGCTTTACTATAATAAGCCTTAGGTTTTAAGCTTAGCGTTTCTAAGTCAGCTAAATTAAGTTGCCCTTTTATATAATTAAATCTCTATTAAATTTAATTGGAGTCTGCTTAGTTAACTACTCTTACGGCTTTGCTAGGAACTTAGCTTCTTACAGTTTAGTCTCTTTAGCATCTATAAAAGTCTAGTCCGCTAAGAAGAGAGTATTATCTATTTAGAGTCTAATAATACTAAGGCCGTTTAATGGGGTGTATAGGAGGTAGGGGTTATATATCAACTACTCCATCTTAAGTTTACGGACGTAATACTAATAATATGTCTTAAACTAATGGTTTCCAGCTTCTAGTACTCTATAAAGGGGTTTTATAACCTATAAAATTGTTCCTAATTCTAAGTTAAGCTTAAGGGGTGGTTATATAAAAATGTCCCTACTTAGGTAGGTATTAGACTATATACAGGCTTACGAGATATCCCATAAGTAGAGGGCTATAGGTTTGGTTTACTGTAGTCCAGGTATAATTATAAGTATAATCTATTAACTGACTTGTTAAATTATAGGCGATTGCGTAAGAACTAAGTCCTTTTTTTAGTTATTATAAGCTTATATAATAAGCCTTAATTTCTTAAAGGCTTTATTAGTACTAGGGTGCTTAATCTTGTTAATAAAGCGTAAGCTAAATATATAGACGCCTTGCGGGACGTCTTTCTCCATTATAACCATAAAGACGCCCTTTTTAAGTAGTCTATTAATCTCTTTACGTTATAAGTCCATAAAAGGGGTTTCCTGTACTAGAACTAATATATCTATAAGTAGGGGTTGTTTTATAGATATGCCTATAGAGGTTAGGTGATTCTCTGTTATAGGGTTCTTAGTTATAGGGTGCTTTTGGGGGCGTCCTTAACTACGCTTTATGGCAGGTTTAGTAGGTTTCTGGGGGACTTCTAAAGTAGGTAGGGGTGCTTCTAGTTTGCCTGGTTTAACGTTACAGGTGTTTTTAGACCAAAAATAGGGTTTTACAGACGTGCTTCTAAAGTTAGTTGGTCCGCTAAGAAGTTATATATAGCACGTTTCGTTTTCTATAGCTAGTAAACAATAAGGTCCAGTCCAATTGCCGCTTTTATACTATATAAGGACTTTAGAATTAAGTGGGAGGTTATAAACTAAGGTTATATCTGGTCCATTATGGTGGTATAGAGCACTATTAACAACTTATTTAGCCCGTAACTTAACTATTTCGGCCATTGCCTTCTGTATTACAGCTGCTCATTCCGTAATAGATAGGGTAGGAGGGTCTAGGTTGCTTATTCTTAGGTAGGCTCTATAGACTAAGAGGGTGGATACTAGTCCATTAGGGCTAGCGGTATTATTAACAGCTTTTACAGCTATCTGTAAGGCCAGTTCCTTTTAGATGTCTTTACACTCATCTATAATAATCTAGTAAGCTCTCCATAAAGCTAGGTAAGCTTGCTTAATAAGCCTAATAGACCAATACGCCTTAACTAAAACGGCTTTTGTTAAAATAGCTATGGCCATAGCATACTATTAGAATTTCTTACTAATAAAGTTCCTACTAGTATTGTGGGTAATATACTTAGGGGGTCCAATATATGTATTAATCTAGTAGGCCTATAAAATATCCTAAGTATACTTTATAGATATATTTCGCAACTAATAGGCGGCTTAACAGCTAGTTACCTTATTAATTATATATAATACTAGGCTGCTGTTAATATACATAATATCTATATACGCTAAGTAGTTAAAATTAAGGTCTTTATAGAGGGTAAACTTAAATCGGCCTAGGGAATATCTGTATTTCTGGCAAAAGGAATAGTATTTAGTTAGGTAGTTAATTGCCTTCTTATTAATATTATTATATCTAGAGCGTTTAAGGACTCTATACAGCTTTTCGGCTAATAGGTGGTCAAAACAGCAGTACAGGTAGTGGATTTTAGTACTAGTAAGGTAACACGGATTATAGTCAAAAGATTCCTAAATATAGGTCTATAAAGTCTCTTCCTATATAAGAAACGGGTGTCTAAATTGTCATATAATTGGTAGGGTAATATGCTTACTTCCTAAGGTAATAGCGGGGCTAATTAGGGTATCCGTAACATTGTTATAGTAAACCTATAACCTATCTATGTCCATAAGGCAGAGTAAGAAAGGGGTATCCGCTTTTACTATATAGAAGTTAACTAGGCCAATTAGAGTCTTAACTGCAACTAATTTAATTAATGCGGTTAAGCCGATGCCAAATTAGATATTTATGGCCCTAGTTTATATAGTATTAATATCCATATTATTATTTGTGGTGGTCTTATATATAAGGTATTATCTATAACCTACAGTAGACTTCTTAGAGGCACCTATATTAATTATAACGCTATAAAATTCTTTAGAGGTATAGCGTTTTATAGTAATATATGCAAATAGGTCCTATTCGCGGTCTATAATATTTATAATAGGTCTAATAGGTATGCTTACGGGTTAGTTTTTAGGTTAATTAAGTATATAAAGGAGCGGTCAGCTAATACGGTTATAATATTAAAGGCTTAGCTGTCTATAAAAGGTCTAAAAGTAGTTAGGAATGTCTTTAAGGTCTCCTATTCTTAAATATTTAAGTTAAAGTTAATTATAAGGGCTTCCATTAACTTATTAAGAGACTCCTCTACTTTCTCTCCTTTATAATCCAGGATAAACTAGTTAATCTATCTATCAAATCTCTTCTTAGACTTATTACGCTCTTCCTAGGTATGCCTTATAGACCAGCATCCTTCCTTACTGCACATAAAGCACTTCTAGCTGGCTTATCTATGGGGGTATGCTTTTATACAGGAGTTGCTATAGGGGTTTTAGGTAGGACTTGGTCGGTGCAGGTACTACTAGCAGTAGCAGTGGTCCGTAAAATAGGCATCTAAGTTAGTTAGCGGGTTTTATAAGTCCGTAATAAAGGCTTAAGTACTGCCTAGCAGGTTTAAGACTTTATACGTTACAATAGAGGACCGTAAATTATTAATAAGGCCAGCTAAGGTATCTATAGGCTTATAATAGGTATATTTATAGGGCTCCACTTCTTAGCAAGCCGTAATAAGTTTGTTATACAGAAAGTCGTCTGTTTAAAGCTTAATATTAAGGCCATGCTATAGGTGCCAAAGGTCTTTAATAATAATTTACAAGCACTTTATAGTCGATTTTTCGGTGTTTTTATTAATTACAGTCTATAACTTAATCATATTCCATTATATAAGGATATCACGCTTATATTCTAGCCCTTTAAAGTAGTTACATATAGCTTTATATAGCTTATTAATGGGAACACTAAGGGGGTTGCTCTTAAGGTTAGTATAATAGTAATTAAGGGCTAGGCCGCGCAGTATAGTAGAGTAGGCTTGGCTAAACTCTTATTTAGAAATATCGGCCTTCTAACAGAAGTCTGTAAAGATAGTTAGTTTAAAGTTAAAGTTATCATTTTCACCGCTATACTTGGATTTATTGGTATAGAGCTTAGCTAGGTTAGCTAGCTCCTTACCATAGGTCTTTACTTAGGTAGTTTACGGATTTGTAACTTAAGCAATAAAAGGGTTTTAGTCCGTATTTTGGTTTATAGGGGTATTACGGTCCGTAACTTAAGGGTTAGGTATACTTTAGTCTATAAGATTAATTCTAAAACCACTTTAGTCTATAGGGCGAATTTGGTTAAATAGGTTGTCTATAAGGTTAGAGATCCTATTAAGTTTAAAGGAGGTAAAGAGTTTACTAGTTTTAATGTAATTTAGAATCTGCTCTTTAGTCTATTCCATTTAGTCCTTCTTATATAGGGTATTATACAGAAACTATGCAATAGTAACTCGCTTGTTCTTTTTAACCTATATACCTTAGTTACGTAAGAGGGTTTGTAGGTTGTAGGTAGTTATAAGGTTATAAGCCTTAAAAATAGGTTCTGTAAAGTCCGCAAAGTCTTCCTTATATTATTCCCATAGATTATTATTTAGAAGCTTAAAGTGTCCGTATTTAAAATTTTTAAAATTAGTGTAGTTATTAACGCCATTTATAGACGTAAGGTTAACTCCCTAACTCCACTTCTTTTAACCTTTATTAATTTACTTGCTTATATCTGCTATATTATATAGCGTAGTATACCTATATAAGTTATAACGGGTTAAGAGGAGCTTATAGCGGGTAGAGGAGGTCTTGTAACAGTCTGTAAAATTGATTAATGGGTCCGTAATAGTTTAAGAGGTCTTATAATGGTCTATAAAGGCAATTAATAGGTCTGTAATGGTTTATAGGAGGGTAGGGGGTTCCGTAAAGGTCTGTATTTATATCTATAACCTTCCGGTAAACCGTACTAAGACTTAAATAAGTATATAGAGATGGTGATATAGTCCATAATCCCCAACTTCCAACCTTTTAGCAGGTCGTACTAGGATATAAACGGGTAGTTGCTGTCGTGTATTGCTTGGGGGGAGGTATTAAGTGATTGCTAATCTGTGCGCGCTCACTAATTAGTGTTTGTATTAACTTAATAATACAAGTAAGTTATATCCAGGGGCACGAAATACGTATAGTATTGTATACTTATTTAGATGGTAACTGTTAATTCTATTAAAATAGACTACGTAGTCTATATACTGACGCGCCCTCCCCCTAATTAGTCAGCACTTTATAAACAAGTGGTTGGTGCACTAAACGCGTAAGTACGCGTTTGGTACACTAGGTGCTGTAATTATACAATTTCTTTAAATCTTCCCTAAAGCCTCTTTGTGCCCTTATAGTAATATTACACTGAAAAAAGGTTTAATTAAGGGTGTAGATTATAATATAGAATATATCGTTATATACCCCATATTGTTATAAGGGGGTTTAACTATAGTTAGAAAGGATATAACCTAGACCCTACTTAGTACCCTATATGGAACTTTATAGGTAGTCCCTATAAGCTTAAAGAATTCTATAACTAATACCCTAATAAGCCCAGACCCCTAAAGTACCTTAATAAGTAGATAGAGTGCTAGTATAGCAAAGATAATAAGCTGCCTATTAAGTATAAAGATAAGAATACCCTATAGACGTAATATGGATATACAAAGCCTAAGGGCAGGCTTTTTTTGGAGGGGGGGGGTAATATTACGGCGCTAGTAGAAAACGGTGGATTGTGGTAGACAATTATAGACAATTGTAGACAGTTGCGCACAGTCACCGACAGTTGCAGATAGTTTTAGATAGTTGCAGTCACGTGACTTAAGGGCCGCATAAAACCTTGAGCGGCACTGCTATTCTTCTCCTTTTCTTTCTCTAGCTTTGGATCCTTGTTTATAGACAATCCAATTGTATAGGCTTGCGCGACCCTCTTGCCGTGCTTGTCCCTTGATTGACTGAGTCGCTAACAGATATTATCATTAATTTGTATACTAATGTATTATAGTAGAATAGTACCAGGACGGAAATAATAGTGCTCTTTAGCATCTGCTAAGAATGGTACGCTATAGTAGCTAGACTCTAATAAGTAAAGAATTAGTAGCTAATTTAAGGGTAATAATTCTCCTGTAAATAAGTCTGGGATTTTCCTATAATATTCGGTTGAGAGCGACTGATGGTTTAAGCCAAGCAGCTATTCTTAATCTTCTAAACTCGTTCTCAGGGTAGCTGCTGCCTGGCTAGAAGTTTTAAGCTTTTCCAGTGCTTCATCGTTATCTCATTAATAGGTTTGAGAAGATGTAAGGGTAATAGCTAATATGAGCAGCTTCAAGTTCATAAAATAGAGGAAAATCCTAAAATGCTTTGATGACCGAATAAGCTTAAGCCGTCGAGTTTGAAGCAACATTGGACAAGTGGATAAATGGAGAGACGCGGAAGTCTACAGGCGCATAATACGAATATGCACTAGCGGTTGACTTAGCTCCTGAACGCGTAAGTAATCAGGCTCGGAGGCTGGGGCCTGCGAGTTTCAAGGATATTTATGGTAGCCTAGGTAGAATTGTGAGAAGCTACGCACTGGCATGCAGGTAGTCGGATGGTTCACTAAGTGCTCATGCGATGTTAATAAACAGTGGAGGTTGGGCGCGAGGGTTGCCTCGGCACAGTGGCTGACCTGTGGCAGGTTCCCTTTCTATCTCGTTTCTGTCTGGCGTCGTTGGTCAGCGGGTGACGGAAGGAGACTTGATTCTCGTCAGCGCCGTCATAGCGGCGTTTGATCTGCGATTGGCTGTATCATGCCTAAAACTAGCCAGCCTGATGCCTCGATCTTTACGACGAACGTGGGGTTGCGCGTGTCGAAGGCCAAAATGTGAACGTCAAACTTGATGACGGATGCACAGAGGGGCATACTTTTTCATTTTATTTCTTCTCTCAAAAGGTACTTCAATTCGACCCTGCTACATCTCTACGACTATTACGACCTGTAACCTTTTACTATCTCTCATTCCTTGCATAAATCATCCATGATAGGCTTGCTTTAATTTATCCTTGAAAAATGCCTTCAACACCGGATCCACCGAACACTCATGAGCCGAACGGCGGCGCTCCTCTACCTCTAGGATTAGTTGAGCAGGCTGCTCGAGCTGCGGATGCAAATAATGAAGGAGAAGGCCCTCTTGGCGAAAGGGAAAATGGCCAGGATGAGGAACCTGTGAGAACAAAACCTGAGGGTTCGGGTTACGATAGCTCGTATCGACCTTCAGATACACGAGCAGGCATCGATCGAGTGTATGGTTTCTCCCACAACCACAACTGCGCATACGTTTACATTTTGCAATCTCAGGTCCAGCGCAGATGAACACTATGGCTACAACACTGGCCAAATTGACACCTCAGCCGCGCAGGCGAATGACGCACCACCACCAGCCTACAGCGAAACTCTCGGACACATAACGAACGAAACCGAAGGTTTTGGCACCAATGCTTCCGTTGCCGGTACGGTCAAGATGTTTGTATTTATATGCATGGGCTGACGAACTTAGACGATGGTCGCGTCAATATTCGCATCAATCAGAAGTCTCGAAGATTATCTCAACTCTTCATTCCCACCCTCCAAAGTCAAATTGCCCAAGCCCAATTAGAGCCTGCCCCACCGCCTCCGTATATTCCTCCCACTCTCGGCGGGGATTCTGATCAGGAACCTCCACCACCTCTAAACGTTGTAATACATGTGGTTGGATCTCGGGGAGACGTTCAACCCTTTGTCGCACTGGGCAAAGTTCTGAAGGAGACATATGGACATCGTGTTAGGCTTGCAACGCATCCGACATTTAGAGATTTCGTCACAGAGAATGGCTTGGAGTTTTTCAGTATTGGAGGTGATCCTTCTGAGCTCATGGCTTTTATGGTTAAGAATCCAGGGTTGATGCCTGGGTTCGATACTCTCCGGAGCGGTGATGTTGGCAAGAGACGGAGAGAGATTGCGGAAATAGTCAAAGGCTGTTGGAGATCATGCATTGAAACTGGAGACGGCTTTGGTGTGGAATCCTCGAGACACAATGTAGTGGAATGGATGGGTTACGAGGATGGCTCCGAATCACCGGAAGCAGCACACAAACCCTTCGTCGCAGATGTAATCATCGCAAACCCTCCTAGCTTTGCGCATGTACACTGTGCAGAGAAGCTTGGAATACCGTTGCACATGATGTTTACGTACGTTAGCAGCCAGATTAACGTCTTGCTAACAGCTCTAACGTCTCAATAGGATGCCGTGGTCACCCACACAATCATTTCCCCACCCTCTTGCCAATATCCAGTCTTCGAACGCGGATGCGAGTTTGAGTAACTTTATGTCCTACGCACTAGTTGACATGTTGACATGGCAAGGCCTCGGAGACATCATCAATAGGTTCAGAAAGGAAAGTCTCGGCCTTGAACCGGTGAGCTTGATGTGGGCTCCTGGAATGCTTGCGCGATTGAAGATACCATATACGTACTGTTGGTAGGTACCTGTTCTGCTGCGTCGTACCTCCCAATCACCCTCAAAAACTCATTGAAATCCAGGTCGCCTGCATTAATCCCAAAACCAAAGGATTGGGGCCATCACATTTCGATATCTGGGTTTTATTTCCTCTCTCTAGCATCAAATTACCACCCTGATCCGGAGCTTGCAGCTTTCCTCGCTGCTGGCCCAGCACCTGTTTATATTGGATTTGGTTCCATTGTCGTGGACGACCCAAATGCTATGACAGCTTTGATTTTTGACGCAGTTAAGAAAACTGGTCATCGAGCACTTGTATCTAAAGGCTGGGGTGGTTTCGGAGCCGACCAACCAGGCATTCCAGAAGGTGTCTATATGCTTGGAAACGTACCTCATGACTGGCTTTTTAAACACGTTTCCTGCGTTGTCCACCACGGCGGAGCTGGTACTACCGCAGCTGGAATTGCTTGCGGAAAACCTACTGTTGTGGTGCCATTCTTTGGAGATCAACCATTCTGGGGAGCGATGGTCGCGAAAGCCGGTGCTGGTCCTACTCCGATTCCATATAAGCAGTTGACATCAGACGCTTTAGCGGAGGCCATTATGGAAGCTTTAAAGCCTACATCACTTGAGAGGGCTCAGGAACTCTCCGATATGATCAATAAAGAAAAGGGGAGTGATAAAGGGGCTCAATCTTTCCATCAGATGCTTGAGGTTGATAAACTGCGGTGCTCATTGGTCCCGCGCCGTACAGCCGTCTGGAGAGTTAAACGTACACAAGTGCGATTGAGTGCCTTGGCTGCTACAGTTCTCGCGCAAGAAGGAGAGCTTAATTTTGGAGATCTGAAACTGTAAGTCATGTCTGGCACCGCGCGTAATATTTCGTTAACATGATCAGACACCGCCCTCGCGAACATGAGACTGACGATGGGCCCTGGGATCCTGTTACTGGAGGCGCTTCTGCAATTATAGGCACCATGACTACTATGATGATGGGCATTGCAGATTTCCCAGCGGAAACTCTCAAGAGGCTTAACATCCACCCAGATTCGAGAAGGTCAACTACCGGAAGTGAAGTATCTTCCAACAATGGAGATGGTAGTATTCGTATTGGCCGGTCGATGCCGTCCAGGGAAAATTCGTTATTCTCACAGTCGAACAGCGAGACGCCATTGCCTGGCATTAACACGCCGATGACGGCCGTCACTGACACCGCAAGTGGAAGTCATCTCCCGCCTTCTCCAGTAGTAGATTCTCCGGTGGGTACAGGTGCCACGAGCCCAAGAAATTCCTTCATGGCGCAGGCTATGAGGGCGCAGACTCAAGTTACTCGACCTCATTCTCGAGGCCGATCGCCTTGTCACCACCGTCGCCACCGCTCTACATCGCATGACGGACGAGCTGAATCAGAAGCTGGCTCCGGCTTCTCTCTTGAAACAGCAACACATACGGGCAAGGGTATCGGCCGGATCGTTAGTGCTGGTCTGAAATCTCCAATGGATTTCTCAATGAATGTAGCAAAGGGCTTTCATAATGTTCCTAGGCTTTATGGTGAAGAGGTGCGCAAGGTTGATAAGGTGACTGATTTGCAGAGTGGGCTTAAGACAGCAGCAAAGGTACGACTTTCGATTTTATATACATTAAGACGTACTAAATATTACAGGAATTCGGCATTGGCTTCTATGAAGGCATGACAGGGCTCGTCAAAGACCCTTACCAAGGCGCCAAGAAAGAGGGCGCGGGAGGTTTCCTCAAAGGCGTTGGAAAGGGCATCGCTGGTGTCCCTATCAAGACCTTGGCAGGTGTCTGGGCTGTCCCAGGATACACCTTCAAAGGCATCTACCAGGAATTGCAAAAAGAGAAAGGCGCTACCGTGCAGAATTACATCATCGCGGCGCGCATGGCCCAAGGCTACGACGACCTGCAATACTGCACACCCTCGGAGCGTGCCGATATCATTTCACGCTGGCGCTGCGTGAAGGTCAACGTCAAGCGCAAGAAGAACCCAGGCGAAGAGCAACTCGAAGCGTTGCACACGCTGCTAAAAGAGCACCGCGAGAAGCGGCAAGCGATGTGGGCCAAGAGAAAGACATCGGGCGGCTTGCTGAAACGCAAGACCACACCAATGTATCCACCTGCTCTGAGCGACAACAGCTCCTACTCCGACCTGGTGGTGTCGCAAGAGGAACTGACGCGCTCCAGCTCAGGTGAGCATCCACGCAGTCCGCAGCCGCCGCCTGGGCTCCCAGAATTGGTCCACGCCCGAACGTACCCGCAGCCGCACGCCGTCGCGCACGAGCTCGAGGCGCAGAAGGATCCAGAGCTCGAAGAGGCTATCCGCCTCTCCGTCTCCCATACTGCAGAAGGCGACCCGGACGAAGACGAGCTCATTGAACGTGCCATCCGCGCCAGCATCGCAGAGCTCGAGCGCTCTCCCGCCGCCGACGAGGACGAAGAAGCGGCGCTGCACCGCGCGATGCGGGCGTCGATAGCCGAAGCGTCGGCCGGCGGCGCGACCGAGGACGAGCAGCGCGTGCTGGAGGAAGTGCTGCGCAAGAGCGTGCTGGAGACGCGCAGGCAGCACAACACGGACAGCGAGTGGGAGGGCTCGAGCATCGATACCGAGGACAACGAGGATATGCAGCGCGTCATCGAGGCATCTAAGTCGCACGAAGCGTTGGTGGGCGCGCAGCGGAGCGCCGAAGAGGAAGAGGTGTTGCGGAAGGCGCTTGAGGAGAGTCAGCTGGAGGAGCGGAGGCGGGAGGAGGAGGAGCAGAAGAAGAGGACCGAGGAGGAAATTGTGATGGAGTATGTCAAGAAGCAGAGTCTGGCGGAGGAAGAGCACCGCATGAGGATGCTGGGGCGGAAGACGGAGGCTGAGCAGATTGTTGGAGAGAGTTCAAGCAGTGGCGGCGGAACGGCCTAGACTACATATCGCATTTAATGCTATAGAGGAATGGGGACGATATATAGATATAACACTATACCCATGCATTGCTGAATACGACTTTATCTTAACGGAATGCTCGGGTTGATAATAGACATTTCTTTCACCTCTTCTAATTCTTTTCCTCATCCTATGACTTGAGATTAAGAGGCAGAGATTGAATAGCAACCATGGTATATTGATATCAAGACCCCGGAGATGCTATATGACGACGTCCCATTATACACTTCAAAACAAGCTTCTGTCGCAAAACATACCTCAATCTGACACCACTCTACAGTACTGTAAACCATCTCAATTGATACATCACAGATTTATGTCACACCTAACGCCATCCCGAAACCAATAAATCCTGAATATGGGGGTGAGGATAGAATCAGGTTTATACACATTATCTACAACTTAGCACCCATCTGGGCCTTCTTGAGTATGGGCTCCATCTTGGTAGCCTTCATGACGTCCCCCCGGATCTTGAGCTTGCCGCTCATGAACAGCTTCTGCGCGTTCGCCTTGCCTGCAGCGAGCTTCGCGAAGTCGGCGTCGGAGAGGAGGAGCGTGACTATTCAGGACAGAAGGATTAGCCTCAGGCTTGCGGACGACAACGTGGGAACGAACAGAGAAAGAGCGCGAGAGCAGCGGAGTCCAGCGGCAGGCGGTGCAGCGCGATAGCCATGCTCCCAATGGGATATCCGGCCTGCCCTCCTCGCACGCATCGTTCCAGCCCGCCGCTGCCCGCGCTCTTGCTTCCTCCCTCCCTCTCTCCCTCCCTCTCTTCTCAGGTCCTATGCAAGAGACTAGCTGGGCAGCTACTGTACTCACCGTTGGCCTTGCCGCCCTCCGGCGCGTCGCCCTTCCCCACGCAGCCCTTCTCCTTGAGATCAATGTGCCAGCTGTCGGTGTCACCGGCGGCGTTCTTCAGCGTGAAGGCGAAGACGGCGCCGCCTTTCTTGATCGCGTCCTTGCGGCCCGCGTCGTCGGACGACAGCGAGGCGCTGATGGCGTCGAAGGCCGCGGAGGAGGGGAAGGCGTCTATGGTCTTGTCAGCAGCCGCGGTCGGGAAAGCTAATTGGGGGTTGCGGACCGTTCTTGAGTGACATTGTGGGTAGTGCTGGTGGTGGTACAGCGGGTGTTGGAGCTGAGGGGTGGAGATGGGGTCTGAGAGGTGCTGAGGTAGTGTTTGTAGGAGGATTGATTGGGAGAAGCTCGGGTAGGATACTGTAGGGGGGAGAAGGGGAGTGCAAGTATATGAGGCCTTCTTATGTGTGGGTGCGTGCCCGTGATGACGATGCTGATCGGAAGCTGCTAGCTACAGAAATCCGGGATTCAGCATGTGAACAGCCACCCCCAAGCGCCGAGGCTTTGTCCCGAATCTGGTGAAAGCTGTGAAGGTGCAGGTGCGGTCGTCCAGTTCTACTGTTTTTGCTTTAGGAATTTTCTCAATGGAAGAAGCTCACTGTGTAAAGAACTGAATTCATCCAAGGCCGCAATTAAGGCGGCGGGACTAAAGGAATGTATTTACAGTTGTAAGTGCTAAGCGTGATATTCGTGAGGCATGAAGCGTAAAGCATCAACCATCAAACGTGAAAGAACAATGTAGAAAGGAAAAAAGAGACCGCAACAAAAACCGTCGCTTCCTATCGCCAGAGGAAGCCGGCACTTGCGCCATCAAACAAGCCAATCCATACCCAAGTCGCCGCGGGGCCATGCAAACCACCGTGACCATGATAAAAAGAACTCCAACCTTGAACAATGCTCCCATCCCCTATCCCCCGACCCGAACCATGCCTATGCCCGTAACAATCAACACAAGACGCTGAATACCACTTCTTCTACTCGCCCATCATACTCCCATCCCCGATCCCGTCATTAGCGCCAAGCAAAAACAGACGACCTCAAGAACTTTTTCATATGCTCGCTGCCGCCCCATAATTGCTCTTTGGCTTTTGCAGCCGCCTTACCTGACCTGCTCTTTGATAGCCATCGGCTCAGCGTCAACTGGCCTCGTCCTCTTGCTTCTGCCTGCTCCTCCATCAGCGGGCCAATGATGCACGGCTCGATGTTCACCGGGCTGAGGATTAACGGCACATCCATGACTTCCTCTGCGCGTCGCTTCCACTCATCTGACCCGCTCATGTGCGTGAGAGGCGCGAGTGCATCGTCCCAGTTACCGCTGCGCAGCGTGACATCCTCAAAATTGAACTCAGCGAGGGTGCGCCGGTGCGATGAGATGAAAGTGCTGATTTGGGACGAGTCCATGATAGCATTTTCTAGCTCCATGTAGCGTAACATTGGGAACTTGAGAGGCCGCGGGCTACAGTTTTGCGGGAGTTGAGGGTCTGCAGAGGGGCTGGATGGCTGAAGGCAAGGTTCGCGGTCCAATGAGAGAGGCGATGGACCACGTTCGCCCTTCCAACGGAAGAAGAGACGGGTGAGTGATGGGGATAGGGTGCGGAGGTAGGCATGGAGTATACGGAGGTGCTCGGTACGGCTTGGTTGATCGAAGGGGAAACTGTCCATATGAATGGCAAGCTTCCGGATTTGCCTCCATCTTCGTACTGATTTGGGAGACGATCCAAAGCCAAGCATTGGTTGGAGATAAAGAAGGCCTGCCGGATGTATGGCAAGGAATGAGAGAGTGTTTAGTTCTCTCAATGGTGAGCGCTCGATGGCAATACGAAGAGAGATGAGCGCATAGTCTACTGTGCTTCGTCGATACCGTTGTGAGGATTCCTGTCCAGGACAGCTGACCTTAAGATGTGATAGTGATGGTAAGGCCGAAAAGGCACGGATAAATGCCGGAATGTTCGTAGCGGCATGGAACAATGGAGGGTATTGCTTAATTAATAGGTCGGTCATTTCCCATGACCCGTACTTAGGTTGCTTGACCTTGCCTAAGAGAGTCGGGGGAGTGTGGACTTGTGGTTCATAAAGAAATGGTCGGTCCTCGCCAGTTAAAGGGTCGATCAGAGGTGGAAGGAAAGTATCTGAGCCATGAGGCATGTTGAAAGTAAGAGTCTTCACGTGACGGCCAATTCTTTCCAGAGCAGCCATGCGCGCTGGCTTCGTGAAGGTGCTCGGCTTGAAGGTGATTGATATATCATCAAAAAGGTACGGAGCGGCCTGAGTGCCAAACTCATGGCATACTAAACGGACATTTGGCAGGTCTTCCTTGGGCACCTTGGAGAGAAGTGTGTCGCGACAGGCCTCCGACAGCCAGAACCTCAGGAAAGATGAGCTGGTGGTCAGAACAAGGTTACAGATTGAACTGTTAGATCGGTTTGCTGTACCAGGACAGTCAGCATTCGTTGCACAGTCGATATTGTTGTTGTGTTGCGCGTAGGAAATCTCACATCTGTTGTCAGCTGAGACGGGTGTCAGCGGGATTTCGCCAAACAACAGCTTTGACGAAGTCCTGGAGGCCTGACTCCCATGACTCTCCCCAGAAACGGAGCGCTTCAACGACGGGTGCGGTGGTTTATTTTTATTCATTCGTAGTAATATTCATGAGATACACAGGACAGTGTGAACATGTATTCTGATGGCGATCGCAAAAGCGGGAAGGAAGAAACCTCAGGTGCATCAGGCATCGCGACTGGCACCGAACTATTTACTGCGGGAGCGAGCAAGTGGAGACGGCAGACACGTGAGACGCAGGTATGAGTCAAAACAGGTTGAAGGAAGCAGTACAGTTCTGCGCTGTTTTCCTTTTCGCTGAAAACGGGCGATTAATTGAAGAGAATCACCACTATGTCGCGGTGCGCGAGCGTGTTGGACTTTTATACCGACGTGATGATTTGACCTTCCGGTCGGCGGGGTCGGTGCCTGGCTCAAGGCTTGAAACGTTTCAACGCGCTGGCCTATAGGAAGTGTGGAAAGGCCGGTGGCGGTCTGTTTTCTTTGCATTAGCGTATGCAGCTCGTCGAAACCTTTGAGCTCGGGTGGCTGGGAAGAAACCTGAAAGACGGTGAGAGTCTGCCAGGAGCTGCAGCCCACGCGTGGGACTTCTGGATGGACGCGTTGGTTGTTAAAAACTATTCGCGGTGTTGACGTTTGTCCACACGCTGGCGCCTCCACTCTCTCCCAAATCCTCCCAATTTTGTGTTTTCGCGTCTTTTTTTGGCAAAGTTTCGAGCGACATTAAAACAAGCTTAAATCGAAACACGATAAAGAGATAACTACCCGCGCGAGGTGGTTGAAACGAACACCTCGCGTTTCAGAATCGCCTAGTCTGCCTCATGCCATCGCGAGCCAATAGCCTCCTTCAGGTGAACAATAATTCCTATCCCAATGCTTCAAGGCCCGGAATTGTGTGTTCATGCAGCGGCCATGCCGTCTCTTGATTGAAGAGAGATGAAGAACAATCGTATGAAAGGAGGGGTGCAAGTATCGTCAATCATGTCGCGTGGGGACAACACGATCGCGACACCACAATGGCACCATGTCGTGACCGGAGATGCAGGGAAGATACTCGGCGTCGTCTCATTCTCAACACGATGCAACGAAAACCGTCCGGGAATTCTTTCTCCTGCATCCAAGATCGAAGTTTCTACATTATTTTGCAAAGCTCCTCAAAATAAAATTGGTATCAACAACCTAAGTTCCGTGTACCAGATGCTGTTCTTGTGGGTTTTGAGAAACACGGAAACACGGGAAACATCAGCACAAGCAGCGCACTGCACATCCCTAGTCGAGCCCTGATAACAACCATCGACCGCGTAGGCCAACGAAACGCGAGGCCTTCCAATCGTTTGTGTCGCGTTTCATCCCGTTGCGACAACTGCGCGCTGTCGACGAAATGCCACTATGATTAGTGAGAGTCCTACCAAATCGCGCTCTCTCAAGGAAGGTGTAAATGTTTTTGGCTTAGGGTGCATTTGCGGATTAGTGAAAATGGCCCGGATCCAACCAAAAGCCAATCAATGTTGGTGGGGTGCCCCAGAGATGACGATCGTATTTGATAGACTTCTGTCCCTGACGCTTAACTGATCAAACTTTGCACTTGACTGGATGCAACGCGACGAATCTTGCCGTCTTTCCAATTACTTATCCGCTACAGCCTGCTGCAAGAAGTTCTAAAATTAGGGATTTAGTACCCGTCAACTTTAAACGCTCTCTCGCGGTAGACTTCATCGTTCTGGAGACCTAGGCATTCCTTGTCCTTGACCAATACTTGTTTTGGTTCGCTTTTACTAGTTCACTCTTTGGCTAGAGAGTTTGGATAACTGATTATGGTTGGAGGGGTATGAGTTAGGACTGCCGCATATATACATTTGCTAACCAGGAAAAGAAAGTAGAGAAGAGCTCCACTGTGAGATACTCCATCGACTCCCCATCAAAGCTTCGTTACCTCTTCTTTCCACCCCCAGCCATCTATGGTATTCCCATCTAGTCTCTTTATTCCGCCGCCTCGAGATTATTATTACAACCTCCCTCATAGCTTCAATTTCTTCTCGCCTAACTCCATTTCTCAAAGCTCCTAGAAGATGATTCCGGAGACGACCGTTAACCTGGTTATTTTGTTAATCAAAGACTTCCTCAACCACAGTGATCTAACTGGACTGGAGCGCCTCTGGAGCTCCACGTTGGATCCTTTCTTGCATTGGATTTGGAGCTATCGATTTTAAGGCTGGATTAGAGTGGATCTAACTCGTTTGGAGCTTCTAGAGCTCCAGTTCTATACCTAATTAGGAGGAAGGACAGGCTGCTAAGGAGTTAGTGCTTGGTGTTAAGGCTAAACAGAGCCAATCAGCGACGCTAGTATTTAGTGTTAGTAAGCTCCTGTCTTATAAGACGATTAATTTATAAGAATTAAGGACATCTACTTATCCTCTACTATTGCTCCTACATCTATACTTACTACTTTAGTGTTTTGTTCCCTCCCTTCCTTACCTAATACTATAGCGGCTGATATTATGTGTTACCTTATACACTACTTACCTCCTATATCTGACAACTTTATCCTTACTCCAAAATCAATTAATCCAGCTTATAATAAGGCAGTAGAGGTAGAGGAGTTTAAGCTATACAATAAGTACTATATTTAATATAGCGCCTTAATAAGAGGACCAAAATATACAAAGCAGCGCACCTCGCATATATAGAAGTAGGGGGAGGATATTTAATTAAAGTCTAATAGCGATGGTATAGCTTATTACTACTACTATCTTTATAAGCGAATATAGCATAAGTAGGAGCTGCTTATAGTGTTATCTAGAAGGATTACCGCTATAGACCACCTAGTGGAGGACCACTATATAGATAAAATAATAGGCGTGCTTAATACTTACTAAAAACCTAATAAATCTAACTAGCTAATAATTAATAAGTATCTAAAGGAGAGGTTGCTTAATAGAGCTTATAACTTTAAGAGGTTTAAGCAGTTACTTATTTAATGGATTATTTACTACTATATCGCCTTCTTCTAATTTAAAAACGTCTACTTCTATAAGCTACTATATTTTATCTACCCTGGGCTTAAAAAGTTCCTACTAAAGGCAGCAAATATAATATAATTATGGGTTATAAATAAATAGGAGTAATAGAAGGAGTTACTAAGGAAAGAGCTAAAGGCTGCTTATAGCGCTATATTAATATCCTTTAACCTATAGACTTTACCAAACGGCTATATAATTCTTAGTGTTGTCGCCTATTTTATAAATAAGGATGGCAAGCGTCGCTATATAGTATTAGGCCTTTGTGAGGTTATTAGTAAATATACTAGTAAGAATATAGCAGCTGTTCTGGTTGCTTTATTTAGGGACTATAGAATTATAGGCAATATTGGGTTCTTTATAGCCGATAATACTAAGTTAAATAACACCTACATTAATGCAGTTCTTTAAGCCCTATATCCAAAAATGTTAGTAAAGAAATAAAAAGCATGTTAACTTTGCTGCTTTAGCCATATAATAAACCTCTGCGTATAGGCCTTTATTATTAGAACAGATGCTAATAAAATCTATAAAGAAATAGCAGCTGTATACCGTAATTAGAATTACGGCAAGGTTTAAGAGCTCTAGAAGAAGTAGGGACCAGTTAGTTTACTTTAAAATCTTATTTAGTATATTTATATAACCCCCTAGCATTATGGTTTCTTTAGGAGGATTTAAATAGGAGGTCCTTTATTGGAATTTAATAACCTAGAGGTATATAATAAAGCTATAGTATTAAGATTTACTACCTAGTAAAACGTTAGGCGAGTCTCTAATTAGCTATAGCTTTAGATTTTATATCTGCCGCCCTTAACGGTTGCAATCTAAGCCTTACAGTTATAATATTTAAACTTATAATACTACCTATAAAAGTAATACTAATAATTTACTAGCTTATCTAAAATAACCAAACGTAATAGAACTTACTCTTTTTAGCTATCTTATAATTTTTAAACTATAGAGAATAAATTACTATATTCTATAAGATTTATAAACTTAGTAATAAAGCTAAAGCGCTTACTAGAGATAACCTCCTTTAGCTAAAGTACTGGCTCCAGCTTAAACACCTTTATAACTACCTTAAGACATTCTATAAGGCTATAATTATAGTAGAGGGTAATTAAACAAGTCTTACTAACCACTTTTAATTACTAGATTGGCTTTTTAAGGAGCTCTTATTAACTAAGTAGAAGTTTCTTAAGCTCTCTACTTAATTACTTTAAAAACGGAAGAAGGCTAACGCTTAAGCTTATTAATACTTAGCGGACTGTTTAGAAGTAGTATAGGAGAAGGGAAATAAGTACTATAATAAGGCTAATAATACAGCAGCGTACTATATAGCAATCATTCTTAATCTAACGCTTAAGATATAGTGGTTTAAGGACTATTAGAGGCTATATCCTATTAAGAAGGATTAAATTAATAGTGTTAAGTAGAAGATTAAGAAGCTCTAGCTTAATTATAAAGGCTAGTATTTATCTATCTAATTATCCTTACTAGATTTAGTACTGGTTTAGCAACCTTAGCAAGTAAAGATCTATACCTTTACTTAAAATCACAAGCGCCTAAAAACGGTTTGTTAAAATAATAAGGCTATTACGCCTCCTTTAATTAATTGCTTTAATAAGTATCTATATATAAATAAGCTTAAGCTTAAAGAGCATAAACACTTTAACCTTATATAGTACTAGTAGGACCGCTATATAAGCCAGCCTAATCTTACTCGCTTCGCCCTTAATATCCTTATAGTGCCTCCTATAAGCGATAAATATAAACAACTGTTTAGTAGCTGTAAGATCCTCCTTAAGGCTTAACGCTCTCAGCTATAAATGGATATAATTAAGGTAAATAAGGGTCTTTAGCATAGATATAGACCTCCACTAAAGGATATATTTAATGATAAGGATATTAGCAAAGTAGAGGGAAAGCCGCGGCCACCAAAGCTCTTGCCTAAAGAGGAGGATATAGGATGTATTAGTATATAGTTAGGGGAAAGTGGAATAGTGTAATTGGCGGGCCGGTACGCAGGAATATAATACTATTTAACTTTGCTTAATATAGCTTAGAGGAGTATAGAGCCTCAACCTAAGCTATAGGAACACGTCCTCTAACTAAGCCTCTATTATATAACCACTAACTGCTTCTAGGCGCTACGGCCGCACGCCCTACTACTTACCCTTCCTAGAACTTTAGAAGTTATATAAGTCCTTAGTTAAGCGACTGACGTTTAAAGCTCTAACTAATTAGCCAAATCTATCGCAGATTAGACAAAGCTAATAACGACTTCTTAATATATATATAGAGGCTCTAGAGCCACATTTAATAAAGCAGAGTTCTTATTTTTAATCGTTCTGTTTAATACTAAATCACGCCCTCAAATATTGCTTAGAACTGGAACTAGGAAAGAAAACCAATAAAATATATTATCTAAAAATGTTCTGCTCGGCTTAGCGCAGCTTATAGATAGCGAGAAATATAGCGACTTAAAACTTATATACTAGGGGCTAGAGTTTAAAGTCTATAAAGCAATTATATGCACCCAATCTCCTGTGCTTGCAGTTGCCTATAATAGGGGCTTTTAGGTAAAAGCTAACTAAACATCTAGTAGAATTGACCCTAACTAGGAACTAACTAACGGGTAGGAGGCGGCGACTAATATTATAAATATTAACGAGTTCGATTCCGGCACTATTAAGAGAATAATAATTGTATCTAAGGTAAGGTTAAGAATGGGGTAATTACAATCTAATAACACTTAGAAAAAACACACTATATCGCAATCTAGTATTTAGCATAAGCGGCAAACGCTAGAGTATTTGCGTTGCCGCTTGCGCTAATCTAGTTATAAGCTAGTAGTAGATAATACAGGCTATTAGATTTATGTAGGCCACTAGATTTATACAGGCTACTAGATTTATACGGGCCACTAGATTTATACAGGCCACCAAATTTAGATATTGGCAAATAATTTGCACTAATATATACATAACTAAAGCTATTGCTTTTTTAAATAAGTCTAAATGCACGCTATAAAAATATATATATATATGTATATATATTCTATTATAGCTATGCACCCCTAGGGGCCGTTACTAAGAGCTAGCTAAATATATCCTACCGCTAGAGTACTAGCTCTAGTTTAGAGGCTAACTATAAAAGCTACGTATCTATTACTTAGCGTAACATACTAGCGGAGGCATATAAGGTAGAGGCTTATAGTGTAATTAGTTAAGAAGTGTATTCGTTTATTAAGATTGGCTTATACATCTCTTTTGTAAAGTAGATCATAGCTTTAACCGCACTGATGTCTGGGAAACGCCACGAAAACAAGGGTCTAGTTGGTGCGGCTTGGCCACCCTCCCTACTAGTAGGGGCGAGCTTAAAGTATTTTCCGCTTTAATTACCTATTATAAATACTAACTTAGTAAATTTATTTCTAGTAATTTCCTTCTAAATAACCTACTGCGGGGCAGTAATGGCAATAATTAGTTAGTTATAATTATATTATATTATTAGGAATATAACTAACCTAATTATAATCGTACCTACTGATTATGTTATATAAATATAACTATAATCACCCGCGGTAAGGCCATATTCTGGGAGTAGAGCGAATTACGTTATGCTGCGAGGTAGTAAGGTTCAGCTCTATATAGCCAAAGATAAAAAGTTACGAATTAATTAAGGTACCTCTTCTTAAACGTATTTAAAAGTCTTTTAAAAAGGATATGTTATTAATAGCAAGGCTAGTTTGGGTGCTTATAATAGGGCACCTAAGACTTAACTAAATTTGGTTTAGTGGGCTAGCTTTATAGTATTCTTATAGTTCCAGCACTTAAACTTAGTTACACTAACATCTTTATCCAGTCCGTTATAGTGCACGTAAATCCAGAAGATAACTTAGAAGAACGACTCTAAATCATACCTAAAGAAGTATTTCTCGTCAAGAAGCACTCTAATTGCTATAAACGCTTTTATACTGGTCTTACCCCGCGCTCCCAAATGCCCTTTCTATAGCTCTTTAATGGCAATATTAAGGTCGATTAAGAACTGTTAATAGCGTTATATTACCTTCCTATAAGAGTATAGATTAGGGGTATCTGTGACTTATTTACCGTATATATATAGCCCTATTCTCTTTATAGATTTCAATCTTTATACAAGTTTTTCTTTCCTAATATTTGCGCACGGACTTCCGATTAACAAGAACGGCCTAAAATCGGGGCTAGTAAGTAGAGAAGGGCATTTTCTAAACTAGATAACTACGACATTCACGCCTTACTATTAGCCGTTAATCCCCTAGGTTAATAAGCTATAAAAGGTAGTTTTTCTAACAGATAGGAGGTAGGAAAAGGAAGATAGGGGGCTTTATTCTAAGATAAAGGAGATTCTTTAGGAAGTATAGAAGGACTTAAAGGTATTAATAGAGTAGAGAGCTTTATAGCAGGCCTTCTTAAAAGTAGAGTATCCTGTATTCTTCTTAGTAAGGTTTCTTCTTAATTTTACCAGCTTAAGATATATAGCAGCCCCAGTTACTAACTAGATCAAGAATTATAAGAATGTGCTTTAATTTTTTATTAAAGGCTTAGGACATCTTTACCACCGCCATTAAGCAGAAACATTGCCCCTAGTTTTAACCTATATAACTAATAAAATTTCCCGCGGAATAAAGGAATAGTGCAAATATCTAGGCTATAACTCTTTCTTCAAGCTCCCTCCACTATTCTTAGCAACTATTATATCGGCTTTGGGAACCGGATAGATTTTAGAAATCTTTATAGCATCTTTATTAACTCGGCCGAATATCTTTATCTTCTTTTAATTAAGGCTGGCGTCTACTAAACCTATAAGCGCCTTGTTGAGGAAATCCTCTAATATTACTCTCTCTGGAATATTAAGGGGGATAATAATAGAATTAACGAAATCCTTGCTTCTAGAGTTTACGTTATCTACTTTTTACGACCATGTGCTTGAATCCCTAACTTTAATGCATATTACGCTAAAGAGATCCTGTCGCCGCCCGCGGAGTTCTTTACCAGCTTTATATTCTCCGATATATCCGCCAATACGGCTAACTTCCAATTTTAGCTTCCTTTCTCCAATGCCCGTTATAGTTAAAGGAGCGATTATGATGTAAATTTTACCTATTGGATAGTCTGTTATAGCAAATGTCATTTTAGCTTCGGCAGAAAGATTGTTAAACGTGCGTATAACAAGATCGGTTAGCGGAGCATTTGTATTCTACTTTATTATATTTAAAAGCTACTAATGTTTCTCTAGATACTGCCTCCTAGACTATCCTTTTTATATATGCTAGAGTATACTTTTAGCTAACCAGCAAATAGTACGCAACTTTTAATACTTATTAGCTCCCCTTTTACTATCTAATTCCTTAATCTTCTTGTTAATTTCCTCTACTATGGTATTATCCTCGCTACTAACTTCCACCTTAATTTCCTACTAGGCTCTCTTAACATCTTCCTAGCTATTAAGTAAAGCTAAACCTTTTAGCCGTTTACGTTTTTCTATCTAGCGTGTAGTTGCTTTATCCGAATTAGAGTACGAGGGGAAATATACATCTATAGAGCACTCCTTCTGAACTAGAGCGAGTATAAACATCTAGGTAGAATGTTGTATAGTGACGGATTAGTCCTTTGCCATTTTGGATAAAAGAATTAAATAGAGCATGTATTGATATTCTAAAGCATTATTTAGTTTCGCTACCTAAGTTTTAATAGCTTCGCTTGTGGAACTGGATCTATAATATAATGGAAGCTTATCTTTTTTCGCAGCCCAACCCGTCTAAGGTTTTAGTGGCGTTTGGGGCTTAGAGGATATATATCCCATAATTAAGAACTAATAGGGTGTGCTAATTGGGATTTCAAATGTATATAGAAGGCCAAGCTTAAAGTTTAGATATGCAGTAGAGGAGGTTATTAATTTTAAAATAAAAGTATTACAATAATCGCAGAGAGGCTAGATGCTGCCCAAAAGGCCTTTCTTAAGGCCGATTTAATTAATTAATTAATTAGAATGCGAGACTTCGCCTAGTAGGGTCTCCTATAGTTATTTAAAACACCAATAATACCTACTATATATCCCTATAGTGGCGTTTACAGGCACCTAGGCTTTAACTTGGTATAATATCTGCATTACTTTAGTTAAGTATAATAATAGTTATTAATTTCAGCTCTATAGGCGCTACGGTATATAGAAGGCAAACTATAGGCCTTGCTAAGGAGGTAGGACAGGGAAGTGGAGGCACTGCTAGCGTTAAGAGATAAGCGATATTTTAAACCACTTAGATACTAAAACAGGTTTCCTAGCTATATTCCCTCCCTTAATCCTACTCTTATACCTTATAGGGTGCCTAATATACGGGCTACTTATTATATATCTCGTATAGGGTTAAATGGCCGCTCAGTTAATACCTAGGGTTAATTAGTTAATTCGCTTATTTCCTCTACGGACGCTATACTTGGTAAAGCTGAAACTTAAATAAGTATAAGTGTCCTAACTATAATGCAATAAAACTGACAATGGGCCTTTCTAACGGCTTGTGCTATGCGCCAATTAAGGACTTTAGTGGCTACTTAGGGTATATTCTTAGCCGCTAGTAACTTATTTAGGTGCTCTAGAAGCGCCTCCTATTTATCTATAGAAACCTTAAACTAAGTAGGATATATTAGATGTAATAAGCAAAGTCGTTTAGCTTTATCCTATATAAATATCTACTAATCTCTATTACTAAGAGTTAAAGCTGTATATAAATCCCTACTTACTAGGAACCGCTTCTATTAAGTCTTAGTATATCCGGCAATAGCTTATATATTACTAGCTTTGGACCTAGCGGTAAGACTTATTATGCGTAGTGGCGTTAAAATAAGAGGTTAGTATCGCTGGGCGGAGTGCCGTTTGCCAAGGCAGGGCTGTTAACTATTAACCCCGTCAACCCCGTCAACCCCGTCAACCCTATTAACCCTATTAACCGTGTTAACCTAATCGACCGCTAGCAATATAAAACTGGCTAACGCTAATATAGCCAATAAAGCCATATACATCGCAGCGCCTCTCTAAATGTCCTGACCTAAACGTTCTAATAGGCTTATTCTATAGGTAGCTCCGCATCGCTGTCTTTGTTATAACTACCCTATCTTATTATAAGACATCCTATATCCCGTCAAACTTTCTTAGGCTCTACTCGCCCTTTATTAGCATAATGGATACGGCAGCTAATAATAAGATTAGTAGGTTATAAGCATCTCTACCTCTTACCTTGTCTTTAACACCTAATAGTCTGGAATTACTATCGCCTATATCCTACTACGTAACTGTCGACTATAGCTTTATAGCCCCGCCAAAAAGCTATGCCTAGAAAACACTATGCGTAACGAGGATTAGTAGAATGCGAAGTGCGCCCTGCATATTTTGTTAGAAAGGAAATAGTATACACTGGTTAAAATCCGGCTGCCTAATGCCTTGGAAGGCAATTTTGGCAGTCTATTATGGATAGAGAATAAGAGGATAAAGGAAAATGCAGCTGTTTATGGGATGGATCGCATAAAGCTATAACTTAGTAAAGAGCAAGGGAGCTATATTATATTGATATAAGCCTTGGTATTAGATCAGGCTAATATAGCTTAGTAAGACTAAACTAGGTAACGCAATTTTATCTAAGTTGGATTAAGGAAAGCTATAGGTAAGTATAAATATCCAATACATTTTCTACCTTTATTTATCCTCCTATAAGTCCTTTTTCCAACTCCGTCAATCCTAGTTATTTAATTCCTCGCCTCTAGCTTAAAGCATTTATATCTGCCTAAAATATACCACTATACCTTCTAATATCTTTAATTAAGTCTCCGTAGAGACCCCTATACTAATTAGCCGACTAGTAAGTTCCCACTATAGCTATACCGGTAATAAAACGTATTAAGCGTAAAGCTTAGGTATTCTTAACTTTTTATTTAGGTTCCTGGAAGACAATGCCCAGCTTATCTTAAGAAAGGCAAAGAAGTTTAGGTGATCCCTAAGAAAGACTATCCTTAGTATAGTACGCCAGTAAACTAGTTAAAGCGCTAAGTAAGAATTCTTTTCTAGATATTTATTTCCGGGGTAGGCTAATAGGTATAGTGCCTCAAAATGTTCTAGTATTAAAGGTAAGAGGGGGACTACTACAGGTGCGTAGGTGGTGTGGGTTATTATTAATTAAAATTGTATTTGCTTACACTATTTCCATTACCTATTACCTAGTTTCTATACTATATATATATCGACCTTATAAAATTCCAGTCTATGTACTATACCTTGCCCTTAATATACCTAAATAGCGATTTGTCCCGCTTAAGCCAGCGTTTTAACCTATTGTATTCCTCTCGCGTAAGCTAAAATTCTATTTATGGGTGTTGCTTAATATGTTTCTACTTTAATATCTTTAAAAGGCGCGTTGTCTCTTGGGAGCTTACGTAAAGGCTTTCTTATTAGTTAGCGGAGGCGTTAAAGACGTGCCTACGAAGTTTAAAGGTGGTACGATATGCTTATAGTCCTTTAGAGAAGTCTATAACATAGACATAGCTGTATATTATATTATAAGTTAGGCCGCATCGCGAAGTTTAATAGTGATAGTTGCTTAGTTAATATTTTAGTTAACTTAGTAACTATACTACTTATCCGCCTTATATAATTCATAGGCTAGTGCTTAACTAACAGTGGTAAGTCTATAATAGTTCTTTGTTCTAATATTATAGCTACCTACTTTCTCTGCTTTCTCTATTCTTAACCTTAAAAAGTAGGGTGTTATAATTTTTGTGGCGTTTCCTAAATATTAGCGGTTAAAGCTCCCTATACTCATTACCTCCTTTAATCTTAATAACCTTTTAAATATACCTAAGAATCCGCTTAATCTAAGCCTAAATCCTCTACTGCTTAAGATCTCTCTATACCGCCTACTATCTATGTGGGTATTATAGGCGAGAGGAGGAGATTTTAGATCAAAGCCTTAATCGACTATACGGCAATATATGTCTTGTATGGTTTGTTTAGAAATTTATATTATCTTTGCAATTTTAACAGCTAAGATTCTATAAGCTCTAAGAGCTATAATTTAAGCCCTTATAGCTAAATTATAGCCGCCTACAGAACGTTTAGCAGTAGATCTTTTAGTAACTATTTAAAATATTAAAAAAAACTTAAAAGTTACAGAATCAAGCTGTTAAAAACAAACTTAGTAGAACGCTTATAAATATAGTAGAATTCTACTAGCAGAATCTTGTTGTTCTACCTTAGTGGTAAGCTGGCTTAGTGGTAAAGACTTTTAAAACGCACCTCCGTAGAGTCGGCCGCTATAATTATGGGAGGTGGGTTTATCTGGGATTTTAAATATACAACCTAGAGCGATTGTTATTAATAATAGTTATTAATAGAGCTGTTACCCTATAAGGCTAGATCTGCCTTTTATTGCTTAAAATATTTAGGTGGTTAATAAGCCGAGACCTATACGTTAGTCTCTATAGGTGACTTTATTCTACTACCTTCCACTTACACGTATAAGCACAGTGTCTGCCTTTAAACTATAATCCCCTCACTTATAACAAACCGACTTAAGGTATAGCAATTAATACTATTAGTACTAAGATAGAAAATATATACCTTCTTTACTTCCCCTTCGCGTTTAATTTTTATAACTAATGTAACTATTATAGGAACTTACAATCCTTTAATATAATATCTGCTTTAAGCTTAACTGGCTTTTAGATATAAATCTAAAGTATTCCTAGCTAATCTATAATTAGGCGCTTATGCTTTCCGTAGCTATTAATTCTATAGCTATATACTATATTACTATTAAAGACTTATTTAAAGAAGATTTATAGAATTATAATAGTAATTTCATTGATCCCAGTAAGCTCCTTTTGGCTTCTGGCTTGTCCCCTTTACCTATAGGTAAGCTAGCTAAATAGACTAAGGCAAGCACTACTAATCAGTTTTCCTCTTATAATGGTGATTTAACGCCATCTTAAGGCGTTAACACGACCCCCTAAAAGTCTCCCGCGCCTTCTCTTTAACACCCTTTATCCTATATAGAAAACCAGTTCCCCTCTATAGCTATAAACTTATTAATCTAAAGTGCGGAGACATTGTAGCAAAGTCCTAGTAGTTAACCCTATAATTATACAGATAACTAGAAAGGAGAGAAAGAATAGTCGCTATCTTAGGTAGATAAGCAACACCGTAAAGAGCCTTAACAACCAATTAACCATAATCTTTAATATGTGAGGCGGGACGACCAAATATAGGCGCGCAAAGAGGGGCAGGATAAGGCAGAGTTAAATAATATTTACGGACAGGATAACGTAATAGAAGAACGTATAAAAGACGTCTTTTTTATTAGATGCGATTCTAAACCGCAAAGCAAAATATACTAGAGAGAAGGAGCACAATTGCCTGCGAATAAAAAGCAACTATAGCGAGCTAAGCCTACTAAAATACCAAACACAGCGATTACTAGGTCTGAAAGGACGACATTAAAGCGGCTTTAGAGTAAACGAAAAGTTAACAATTAACACTCCTATAAGGTTAAGAGGCTATAGAAACAAACTCTAAAGGAGATTCCACCTATCTATAACTGCAAATTTCCATTAATAGAGATATATTAAACCTTTGCTAACTGTAGCTTATTGAACAATTCTAATAGGCTCTGGCTCCTTACTTACTTGTTCTTTATAGTTGCCAGCTAGAACGCTTTTATATAGCTACAAAATTCCTGTTTTACCATTTAGAAGAATATAAGTATAGTTATTCTTTCTTTTAGTAATATAGTATCCGTAAATATGGAGTCTCTGGATTAATTAGATGTCTTACTTACTATAGCGTTTATTATGAAGCGATTCTACCTAATTGGATTAGTGGAAGCTTATACACGGCTAGAATAAAATTACTAGCTTTAACCGGTCCGGCAGACCAGACGTTGGCGGAATAAAGAGCGAATATTAGAACTAGGTCATTGTGGCTAGGCTGCTTTCCGCGCTCTAGACAATATGCTATCCTAGGCGTATCCTAAACTTATAAGGTATATAGTTAAGTATAATAAACAACTAACTACCCTAAAAAATAGACTTAGTTAGGGACGCAACTGGCATATACTAGCAGCTTAATTTGGCACCAGTATCCTTGCTTTAGTCCCAACTAATAGTAATTTTGGTATCTATAACCGCGAGTAAGCTTCCTTTCTACTAGCAGAATCTATACTAGGCTAACTTCCTATAGTATTAAAAGACTTCTAGTAGATGATTTTAAATTGCTTATTAAAGATAAAGAACGTAGTGGTTTTCTCTATAAATGCAGTTAATAGATAACTTACTTTCTTAATCTCCTCTTAGGACCAATTCTAGAGAGAAAATATATGCTTAAGGATATAGATGGATCCCTTATAAAGGAGGAGCTATTTAACTCGCTAGGTTTAATAGAATACCTAGAACTAGATAGGTAAATATTAGCGTAGATTTTTGCAGTGTATAGGGATATATGTCAATTATATATATAGATTATTATAACTAAAAAGCTTAATATAGCTCTTACTATGTCTATTTATAAACTTTACGTAAAGACAAATTTAATAGGCATTATATTTAGGTTTAGGGCTTCTAGGAGGCTCTTAATCCTAGGAAAACTAATCTTAATTACCTATTCCTACCTTTATTTTCTGGTACAATTGCTATAGAGGAACCATAAACAGTGCAGATAGTAGTAAAAAAATAGAAGATTAGAGACACGGTAAAGTATAAGGCTTTGTACGCCTAAGGTAACACTAAGCTAGGTACCTATACTGCGCTATGCCGCGCATAGGGCCGGGATAATAAAATATGTACCTTACTCCTTATAATAAGTAATGACTAAGGGAGCATCCGACTGACCTAAAAAAGTCTTTTATTTGACGCCTAAAATTAGGTATTTGATTTTTAAGGTCTACTTAATCCCCTAAACCTCCTTAATATTATTGCCTCCTCTCTAGCGCTCGGCCCTAAGTTAAGTAGCAATACTAATTATTTAAGTAACAGGAAATTCTATTAATAACTCTCTACTCCACCTAATTGCTTTTATAGTATCTTAAGTCTGAATAAATCTAGAATGTTTTCTTAATAGGCATTCTCATCTTATCTTTACGCTTACTCTAGTTACTCTTATTTATATCAGCCCCGATCTTAATATAGCGCTTAACGGCCTCATTTCTAGTCTAACTGCTACACTTAATAAGAAAGGGAACAAGCCTCGCCATTTTGCTATAACGTATAGTTTTGTAAATATTATAATACTACTTAATTGCTTTGAGCCTGGCGAGGACATACATCTCTAACTTCTACAATTGCGCCTCCGAAGTGGCATACTTACGGCACACACTTTTAAAGATACGAAACTCTTAGGGCGTATTAACGACTAACTAAAAGCAATTTATAAATACTAACTAAAGCTAGAGGTTCCTTTTAGATGTATTAAAGACTAGCGCGGATGTAGACCTAGAGATCACCCTGTTTATATACAAATGGTAAACGCTAGTACCTCCCAGGATATCTAGCAAGAATTTAAAGCCGCTATAAGTACTCTTAATTAAAGGCTTCTCTAATGGATATTTAGCTAACGATACTAAGTTAAGGAAGAACCGTTTAAAGCCTAAGAAGGGAAAATGTCTATTAGAGGCAGGAGACATTAGCTAGAATAATATAATAAAGCGTTAATTGTAGATATATAGTAATTTAAGAGATGGAGTTAAGAAATAATATTTTTAAGTTTTTCTGTCCAAGGCTAGAGGAACTTAGAAAGAGACTAAGGTTTTATTTAACTTAGCTATATTTATAACTATGAATAAAGAGTGCTATGTCGGGCACTTCTAACTTTAAAAGGCTTATTTTATTGATTCCGGCGTCCCGTACTCTAAATCATAACTATATATACCCTACAATGTTCTCGTATTCTAGACATTATTTGGATTGTTTTTTATATACTATACGCTATTTTGTCTAGCTGTATTACACTTGCGCGTGTACTTATTAGAGTGAAAGTGACCGTAACTATATAAGAGTGTTTCCTAAATATATATAGTATGCCTTTAGAGATAAGTTAGCCGCTTTCTGTGAATAGTAAGGAACGATCTTATAAATTTAAGGCAGAATGCTAGCTCTTCTTTTATAGGAATTTATAGTTTTATAGCCTTTTATGGAGTGATATTTCTTAAAGCTATTGGTATAGAACAGAGCTAAGGAAAGTGGACTTTGGTAGGTATATAAACTATTAATACTTATCTTACTTAAATAAGGCTAGATTTATGTATATTAGTGCAGATATATTAGCAGTAAAGATGTATAAAAATAGCTGCATGCAGCAAGAAAATGCACTTAGATATTTAAACTATTCTATTTTAAGGTGCCTGCGGTAAGGCTCTAAGATATTAAGTAGTAGCCTTATAGGTGTTACCAACCGATAAATATAGATCCTTTTATATCTTAGATATTAATATCTAGTAATACTACCTATAAGTTATTAATTATTGTTTATGACTAACTGGTTATAGGTTAGTTACGTATACTAGTTATATAATCTAAGCGAGAAGGAAGTCTACTAGAATCTACTTAGTAGAATTAGCAATAGATAAGTAATAACTTCTTCTATATATCTTGATATATACCTAATTCCTTAACTCCGCTGTATCTGGCAAACGTCTAGTTTAATATAAGTCAATGTCTAAAACGTAGCGAAAGTGATAGTATTCTATAAATAAAATGAAGCAGGGGCGCCAAGTAGGCCATTCTATTATAGGCTTAGTGGGGGCATCCTAAGAGGATATTTTCCTATAGATGCCTCCGCCAAGAGGATGGTGCCTAGAATATGCCTCCAAGCGAGCTTATATGGCATAAACTACCAATTTGGCAGCGAGATAATAAATATATACGCTTTAGATACCGCCCTTTATCTAGCTCTTTTACCTAATGCTATAAAGCCTTTATTTATATAGAAGCTTAAAAGCGCTCTGCTTTGGTACAGCTAAGTAGGCATATAAATAATAAGTTAATTCCTTCTGCCGTTATAGTTATATCTATCCGACTGGCATTATTAGCTAGTGCCTTTTCCCTAATGGAGGCTATGTACTGTATCTTGTCCTTAATAAACCTAAATAGCGACTCGTCTTGCCTAAGCCGACGCTCTGTCTTATTGTATTCCCCTTATGTAAGCTAAAAGGATGTCTATGGATTTTGATTACTGTGTCTCTAAAAAGCGCGATAACTTGGGGAGCTTAGGTAAAGGCTTTCTTATTAATTAGCGGAGGCGTTAAAAGCGCGCCTACGAAGCTTAAAGGTAGTGTAATATACTAAGATTCTTTTAGAGGAGGCTGCGATGTAAACATAGCCGTATATTATAGCATAAGATGGGCTGCATCCCGAAGTTAAACGGTGGTTATCTTAAGGACTGGTTAGGGTTTTGGCATAGTTTAGTTGACTTGGTAACCGCGCCAAGCTAAACGCCGAGCAGTAGAGGCAGTGCATTACCACCACAACGCCATACTTAAAATAATACCAACTATAGTTCCCTAGGACCCTTAATAAGGGTCTGGTTAGTGCGGCTCGGCCACCCTCCCTGCTAGCGGGGGCGAGCTTAAAGTATTTTACGCTTTAATCGCCTTTTGTAAATACTGCTAATTATGCTGCCCGTCCTAATAGGCTTTGTAGATATTTAGCTTGGCTTAGCGCTATAGTGAAAACGGTTAGCTAACCTAAATCTAGAATAATTGCAGGACTAATATATATAGGTAGTAGCTTAAACTGCCCCGGCTTTACAAATACAGTCCTAGAATTATCCCTTAATCCTAGTATAAAAGCGTAATTAAAGTCAAGAGCTATTAGCGTAGGAGTTAACTTACGCAACCTTACGTAATATATCGTTATCTCTATTAGCTGGTTGAACTTATTCCAATAGGCTAAGATATATAGGAGGACAAATTGTTTATGGTAGGGTTCGACAGCAACTGGACAATATTATTATAGCTAACGGTGTAGGTATAGAATATAAATGTTCCCGGAGTATATTCTAGATATTTTACTAATATACTTAATTGTAGGAGGTAAGTAGACCTGCGAATACTAAGATATACGGCTACTACTAACTTTATCCTGTCTGTTGGTGTAGTAAGTAGACCTACAAATACTAAGATATACGGCTGCTGCTAACCTTGTCCTATTTGTTAGTGTAGTATATAAGTAGACCTGTAAATACCGAGATGGTGTAGCCGGAGCGGGTCGACCACCCTCCCTGCTTGTAGTAGCAATATTTAGTACTAAATTACTTTGATTACCGTTACATACTATCCATAAGCGTACTTACGCAGCTTAAACGCTCCGTATTTATACTAGCTTCTATTTACTAGATAATCTCTTCTAAGCTACGCCTAGTGCTATAAAGAGAAAAAAATAATGCGAAAACACAGCGTTAGCCTTGTAGGGCCTGTTGTGGCCTATCCTTAGGGCCGGTTTTGGTCTTCGCCTTCTATATACTAAGAAACTTAAAAATAACTATTATGCAAAGTGTCCAGTATAGATTAGTTTATCTATAACTCGACATTTGAATCGGCTTATGTGTTAACTACTCTGCTACATTTTCCTATGCGAAGCCATTTATATAAGTTATACGTTAAGCTTCTGCTAGAATACGTAGTTACTCTAAATCAGCTTAACCCTAGCCCTCTTATACTTGTCATCCTTACTGGTCGGCCTAACAACCAATATATAATACTCCTTCTTTTTCGGCCTATGCTGATCTTTATGAGACTTCCTCCTAATAACGACACATCGTTTGGCGTGAAGATCTTCGCCCCCTGTGATGTCATACTGGATCTACCCCCTTTCCGTTTCGCTTAAGTCTAAGATAGCGTAATATATCCCCTTTTGTTCTAGGCTATAGTTCCGGAACCTCCCTATATTGGTAATTAACACATATTTGCCCTTCTTATCGAATTGGAGGTTGTTAATCCAATTAACTTTGCTAAAAAGAATGTCTATAAACTAAATGCCTCCATTATATGCCATCTATGACCACGATAGTATATTCCGGTTTTTGTACATAATCCGCTCTATCTTATTATCAGATATCTGCTATAAGAGATTCCTGTAAAGGTACCGCTTAAAGATACCGTATTTACTTTGATACCTTAAAGCGCCTACAATACTGGCCTCTAACCTAGATATTGCAATAACTCTATTAGTCTTCTCTGTAAGGTCGCGCTTTAAGTAGTCCTTAAAAAGAAAGTAAATAAATTCTATAGTACGTTGGTAGCCTAACTTAAGGAGCCGGTTTAGGAAGTTTGGATTAAGTATAAAGAACTTCGTTTAAAATAAGCTAAGGAGCAAAATATCTAAGTTAGGAAGATGTTGGTCTATTAGATATTTCTTAAGCTCTTACCTTTCCAGTCTAGTAAGGTTTTTGTAGTAAACCCCTTTACCACATTCCTAATATGTCTAATTGTTACTAAAATGGATAGTTTGTCGTGATAAAACCCTTTCTTATATTACCTATGCTCGCGTATTAAGCCGAGCCTTCTCTATATTGTTGTTGAAATTATCTATACTGGTGTAAATATAGAATCGCCTGCCTAAAGCATCTTAAATAAGGATATACTTAGTGCTTACGTTCCGCTTAAGGAATCCCGCTTTTGAATAGACAGCCGAAGTTGTAGCAATTGTGCAGTAAGCCAAAGAGAAGACATTTTCTATACGCCTAGATTTGAGTTTTTAATCTTCTTTATTGTCCTTATATTGGATTATGCAGAGTGAGTTGATCTAGAGGTATAGTACGCGAAGTTCTTAAGTTACTTTAATAGTGTCCTGAAAAGTCTTTAGTAAGTTGGAGATACTAAATCCTCCTAGCCGTTAGATAATATTATTCTAGGTTGTACAAAATTGTTTCTTATCTTTAATTAGAAGTTTGCCCTAGTAGTAGGATAAAGCAATATATTTTCCTCCGTTTATTTGCGTAGTATAATTAAGATATAAAATATTAGGATTATAATCTAGATTATCTAGATTACCAACGTAGAGGAGTCTTATTGGCAATTCTGTGTTGGATTTAATATAATGCTTATTGCAATTGTGGGACTTGTTATACTAACGAAGCTATACACGAAGTAGTATAAATTGTGTAGGACTTTTAGCTTTGGGTAAGACTAGGAAGCCGATCTAGATACCGTTATTAGGATTAGCTAAATATTCTATACATAATAAAGTAAGTAATGGCCCTGTCTAGCATATATAAGGAGTTAAAGATACTAACCTGAATTAGAATACAACCGGAGAATATATGGCCCCTACTTTCCTATTTTTAATGCTGACCGTTCTCTAACTATTTGAATATATAGTTCATTATCATTATAGTAACGCTTAACTATATAGAGGAGTAGAGCGTAGAGCTGATATCTTTTTTTAGCAGCACGGATTTTAGAAAGATTAACGTTGTAGCTAGTAGCTATGATAGTACTATAGTAGGCATAATACTGGACCGGGGCAAGCTGGCTTAGTAGCGTGCTAGATGGCAAGCTTTTGACGAAATCCTAAGTAAATATATTGTCAAAGGTATAGAGCTAGTCGTTAAGCTATATCTGTATTAGTACCGGTTTAAGCAGTCGCGTATAAGGGGCATTTGCAGATCTATATATATTCTACACCAATAAATGCGAATAAGGTTAGCAGTAGCCGTATATCTCAGTATTCGCAGGTCTACTTACTCGCTATACTAATAAATAGGACAAGGTTAGCAGTAGCCGTATATCTTAGTATTTGTAGGTCTACTTACTCACTACACTAATAAATAGGACAAGGTTAGCAGCAGCCGTACATTTCGGTATTTGTAGGTCTACTTATAAACTATACCAATAAACAGGACAAGGTTAGCAGCAGCCGTATATCTTAGTATTTGTAGGTCTACTTATATTCTATACTAATAAACGGGACAAGGTTAGCAGTAGCCGTATATCCCAGTATTCGCAGGTCTACTTATATACTATACTAATAAATAGGATAACGTTAGCAGCAGCTATATATCCCAGTATTTATATGTCTACTTATAAACTATACTAATAAATAGGGTAAGGTTAGCAGCAGCCGTATATCCCAGTATTTGTAGGTCTACTTATATCCTACACTAATAAATAGGACAAGGTTAGTAGTAGCCGTATATCCCGGTATTATCAGGTCTACTTATATCCTATACTAACAAATAGGACAAGGTTAGCAGTAGCCGTATATCTTAGTATTCAAAGGTCTACTTACCCCCTACACTAATAAATAGGACAAGGTTAGCAGTAGCCGTACATCTTAGTATTTATAGGTCTACTTATATACTACACTAATAAATAGGACAAGGTTAGCAGCAGCTATACATCTCGGTACTTGCAGGTCTACTTATACCCTACACTAATAAATAGGACAAGGTTAGTAGTAGCTATATATCTTAGTATTCGTAGGTCTATTTATACCCTATACTAACAAATAGGACAAGATTAGTAGTAGTTGTATATCTTGGTATCTGTAGGTCTACTTACCTACTATACTAACAAATAGGACAAGGTTAGTAGTAGCTGTATATCTCGGTATTCGCAGGTCTATTTATATCCTATACTAATAAATAGGACAAGGTTAGCAGCAGCCGTATATCCTAGTATTTGTAGGTCTACTTATAACCTATACTAATAAATAGGACAAGGTTAGCAGCAGCTATATATCTTGGTATCTGTAGGTCTACTTACCTACTACACCAATAAATAGGACAAGGTTAGTAGCAGCCGTATATCTTGGTATTTGTAGGTCTACTTATATCCTATACTAATAAACAAGACGAGGTTAGCAGCAGCCGTACATCTTAGTATTTATAGGTCTACTTACCTCCTACACTAATAAATAGGATAAGGTTAGTAGTAGCTATACATCTTAGTATTTATAGGTCTACTTATACCCTATACTAATAAATAGGACAAGGTTAGTAGCAGCCGTATATCTTAGTATTTATAGGTCTACTTATATCCTATACTAATAAACAGGACAAGGTTAGCAGCAGCCGTATATCTTAGTATTTGTAGGTCTACTTGCCTCCTATAACTAAGTATGTTAGTAAAATATCTAGAATATACTCTGGGAATATTTATACTCTATACCTATACTGTTAGCTATAATAATATTATCTAGTTACTGTCAAACCCTACTATAAACAATCTGTCCTTCTATATATCTTGGTCTATTGGAATAAGTTTAACCAGCTAATAGAGATAATAATATATTGCATAAGATTGCGTAAGTTAACTCCCACACTAATAGCTCTTGACTATGGTTGCGCTTTTATGCTAGGGTTGAGGGATAATTCTAGGACTGTGTTTGCGAAGGCAGGGTAGTTTAACTAAGCTACTGCCTATATATGTCGGTCCTGTAATTATTCTGGACTTAGGTTAGCTGACCGTTTTCCCACATAAATATATATTCGAGCGCTAAGCCAAGCCAAATATTTGCAAAGGCTTATTAGGACAGGCAGTATAATTAACGGTATTTACAGTAGGTGATTAAAGCATAAAATACTTTAAGCTCGCCCCCGCTAGTAGGGAGGGTGGCCGAGCCGTACCGACTAGACCCTTGTTTTTATAGCATATATAGAAAAGAGAAAGAAATTCATTTTAAATATTCTTTTACCTATAAGGGGGTGACATCAATGCCTTAGTCGCCCCCCTGCTAGTATGGTACACAAAATAACCTAGCCTTGCTATATTACTTAGGGCTCGCTTATTTGTCTCTCTATACTAGTAGGGGGGGTCTAAGCTATTTATATTCCCCCTTATAAGTTATATCCTACTATATGAGGAAACTAAGCGCAAAGGTGCTTAAAGCCGAGTAGTTGCTAAAAACCCAAATAATCGCGCCACGATTAACGCAGAATGGATTACCCCTATTCCCTACTATAAGTGTCTCCGTCTTACCTAAACGTGAGGGAAGAAGTATTAACCTAGAGGAAATCACGAGGCTTATTATAAATCTAAAAGACATAGCAGAGCAGTGTTATTACAAACCAGAACAGTATTATTAAAAGCGTTAGAACCAACCTTATAGAGATTAAATTAGAATAGTAGAGCCTTAAAAGCCAAAACGCCAAACTCTAGAAGGAGATCTGTTCTCTCCAAACACAGCTTAGCAATTTTTTATTATCGCCTCTATTAATATAATTATGGGCGTTAGTAGCGGCTAACGGAGGCGTAATAGATACCTTTTTTATAAATAATGAGCGCTGGGAACCTATATAGGGAACCCAACGGTTAGCTGGTAATTGATGTTAGCTAAGTAGGAGAGGGAGCAATAGAGAAGGTGGCAAATACAAAGGTAGCAAAATAAACTATTAGGTAGGGTATAAGTGATGTTAAGAGACTTACGGGGGCTATAATTAAGGGCTTCCGTGTATAGCGAGCGAACAGTAACACGAGTATTATTAAGTTCTTAGTGGAAAAGGATAAAGAGGCCGTATTCCGGTAGACGACTGCTTAGTAGCTTAAAGCGCATATCCCTAGGGCTAGGCTTATTGGACCTAAGTAGTATACGGTCAAAGTAGACTAGGTTAAAGTGGCTCTAGCGATAGATATTAACAGCAGGAAAGCGAGCAAGTCAGCTATAATATTGCATAAATTATCTGGGTAGATGCTGTTTATATTATAAAGAAGAGAAAGAAGAGAAAGAACACTAGATTTAGTATATGGCGAAGATCTATAGTAAAGCAAGCTGCGTAATTGTTTGGCCTAAAGAGAGGGCAGACGATAGCAATATAGCGCTTAAGAAGTGCGGGGACTATAGTACTAGGTAATTGGATATTATAATACATTATATAGAAGTCTGGACTAAAGTGTTAAAACCAATGCTAAGAAGTCTAAAACGACACAAGTAAAAACTTGTCTCTTAGTTTAACAAAGAGCGTCCAATTTATGTACCCTTATAATCTAGGTTATTATCTACTATACGCTTCGCTGCCCTCTCCTCCTGCTTAATATACTTCGCTTTATTATTAGAAGCCATCCTCTCTAGGGGTATTTCTGATTTTTTACGCTTCTTAACTCTAGGGAGAATAGAGTGCTTTACAAGCGTTCTTTTCCTTTAGGTTATGTCCTCTATAGCAGCGAGGTATCAACAAAGCTGCTATATAGATAAGAAAATCTCTCTATCTCCGGCGCTAATCGCATTTTATATAAGCTCTTTATAAGCAAAGTCGGATAGATAAAGTCTTAGACCTAGATAATCTATAGGGTTTCCTTAATTATCACAAAACGCCTATAAAGAAATATTAAAAACCGGAGACGAAAGAATATTATCTTTAGATAGGATATACCTTATCAGCAATTTCTCAACCCACTCTTAACTTATCCCCATCGCCAGTATGGGCTATATAAGTTCGCTATATTAACAACGTCGCTTTACGCGACCCTTTCTTGCTATACTTAATGTCTAGACCTATAACAACCTATACGCTAGCGTCTAAGTCTAAAAGATAATCTTCTGCTAACTAATCTAACCTTTTCTTCTTCTACGAATATGCGACTTTAATAATAACACTAGGGTATTATGCATTATTATACTAAAAAGAGGCGTCTGGCTTATGTTTTGATTTTATACTAGGCGGAGTGTCGTCAATTAGGAAGTATATTTTAGTAGAATAAGCTAGGTACACCTTCTATATAAAATACGCGGCGCTACCCAGCCCCTTATAAATTAATTTTAGCTGATTGTAAATGGCATCCTTAACGCGAGCAATAAACAATTTATATATAGCTGTAGGCATACGGATAATAAGCTAATTTTTTTCTTTGTCGTAATTATATCTATCTGGTTTGTATTGTTAGCTAGTCCCTTTTATCGTTAAAGAGGCAACATACCGTATCTTGTCCTTAACATATCTAAATAGCGACTTGTCTTATCTAAGCCGACGCTCTATCTTATTATATTCCCCTCTTCTAAGCTGAAATTCTGCCTATGTGTGTTGCTTAATATGTCTTCTAGCTTAGATATCTTTGAAAAGCGCAATAATTTGGGGTGCTTATATAAAAGCTTTCTTATCAGTTAGTGGAGGCGTCAAAGGCGTGTCTACAAAGCTTAAAGGCGGTGTAATATGCTAATATTCTTTTAGAGGAGGCTGGGATATAGACATAGCCATATATTATACCATAAGAGGGCCTATATCGCGAAGTTAAACGGTAATTGTCACGAGAACTGTTAGTCTGGAAGTTTTAAGCACGGCTTAGTTAACTTAATAACCGCGCCAAGCTAAACACCGCCACAACGCCATACTTAAGAGAGTTAGTTCCAACGCCAACTAGTTACATATTCTCTATTCCTTAATCTTAAAAAGTACACCCTTAATTAAGGCTGTGGCCTAAGTGGGTTGGCCGCCCTCCCTATTAGCGTGGGCAAACTATAGAGAGCTCTAGGCGAATCTATTGCGCTATAAATACCGCTAATACTATATTAGGGCGACCACTAAGACTTAGATCTGGTATGTTTTTGTAGCTATAGAAGAAAGGTAGTGGACTATATAAGACCTATAGTTATATAATCCTATATTACGGCACTGACCTATTATATACAGTTTTATACTGTCTTGTACTGTTTTCTACTATTAACTAGCCCACCACTAGCCCCTTAGCGGCTGGCTCTACTATTTATATATAATACCCCTTTTGACCCTCTTCTCCTCTTTATACTATAACGTAGTTATTTAGTCTACCTATATTATAGCACTATGACATCCTATAAAGCCTAATAAGTAAGTCTTGTTTTGCCTTTCTATTACCTAGTTATATTTAATTTACTTAATTTAATTATAAGTTATAAGTAGTTCTTTTCTCTTATAGGGTTAACGCGTTTTTATTATAGGATAGTATATAGATATAAAGGTTAGTATAGCGGGTACTAAGAAGTTCTAATAGTAGGGCAAATTTTACTAAGAATAGATAGAAAACTAAAGTCTAAAAAATAAATTTAGTACCGGTCTATTTATAGTCGCTTATAAAACCGGTTTTATCTTTTCTATATATATAAAAGTTCTACTGCGCCTTACTAAATAGAAACCCTATATATTGTTCTTACTATATTAGGTTAAGTTTTTAATAAGCGCGTTAAATACTCTCTATAAGCCGCTATATAGCCGTGGCTCTGCGCTTACCATATACTTGCACTATAGTATAGCCGCAGATTAGCCTTAGCGTAGGCAATTTTCTTATATAATAATTACAATATTATATATACTTGCGTACCCTTCTGGCGCTATAAGAGTTCTCTCTAGTGTTTTATTGCTTTATAACTTCTTTTTATTATATACTAAAGTGGATATATTACGCCTATAATAGCGGCCGCTTATAATACTTGTTACTATTTCTAACCTCTACTACTACTTTATACAACGCAACCGCAACTACTTAATTATTATATCTTATAGCTTTATCCACAATTATCTTAGAATAGAAAACCTTTATAACTCTTATATATATAATATCGCTAGAAGGCTATAAGTACCTAATTATATGCCTAAACCTAGCTACCTAGAATCCACTAATAATGTGTAGTACTTTATCTACTAGCCTTATAGCTTGACTTTCCGCTATAGAGTATGCAGAAAGATATATAATCTTAACGTGTAAAAAATGCGTTTAAGATACTTAGCAAACACTAAGCGTTTCCAGTCTTAGTCCTTTAGTTGCCGTCTTAGCCGACTATAGAAGTAGGCCACTTCTAGATAGGTTAATAGAATTAGATACTCTATAGCAAGTAAAGTATGTAATATTATATTTCCTAAGACGCTATATAATGTTTATAGCGTTAGGCTGGTTAAGAGTATATACTAAAGCAGAAGCTCCTACTACGGCTATAATTTTAGACTTCTCGGCTTTTACCCTAAAAAGGTTATTAGCCCTAGGTATAGTAGTTATAGTAATAAGGAGTAGCTCTAGTCGGCTACTATATAATATAGACCTAGTGGATACCTATTCTCTAGTATATCTAAGAACTTTAATTAATAAGGTATACAACAATACAGCGTAATAGTATACATTTTCTATTAATCTAGCCGCGCTTTTACTAGTAGTATAGAAGGGGAAAGAACTAGCAAGGCCTATTCTAATCTACTAAATTCTAGGTAAGGAGTTAACTAAGGACTGGGTAGGATATTAAAGCTTATTAAATATAGGCTTAATACAATCTCGCTATAACTATAAGAGAAACTAGAGATAGGCCTTATTTCTTATACCGCGGTTGTTTAATAATGCTATAGTAAGGTCCTAATTAAGCTAACTTTTTACTTTAGATACATTAAGACCAGGGAGTGGGATAGCTTTAAAACCGTTAAAAGAGACGGTAATTGTGTTACTTCTAAGATCTATAACATTAACGATAACTATACAGCCTTCTACTGCGCACTTTTATATTTACTTAGTAGCAAGTCCCTTCTAGAACTAACTAAATTCTAGGAGTTTCTGTATCTCCTATATACAAATATCTAGCTCTTTAATGGCCTTTAGTCGTCTCTTTAGAGCTGCCTCTTATAGCCGCTAATCCGTTATGCTGTTAATAGGTGTATTAACTTCTAAGCGTAGGCTCTTATATATTGCGTACCGGTCTAGATACACCGCCCTTAGCTCTAAAACATTACTTTAATTATTAATAAGTAGGCTAAGAATAACTATACGTCCTTGCTCTAGTACTTTTAGAGCCTTTTTTAGATACTCTCTTATCTTAAGGGCAAGTAAGTATACTCTAGTTGCTAGCCTAAAGAATATAGATATAATATATTATTAATCTTAGAGGCTTAAGGATTAGTTATAGATATAAGGAAGGAGATTAACCGTATTAATAGACAGCTAGTAAGCTGTATTATAACTTCCTTACTCTTAAAGTAACTAGATAGCCTAAGCCGCGGCATATAAATAAATAAAAGAAATGGCATTATAACGATTTTAGGACTGTGTAAAAACATTAAGAGCTTTTATACTTAAAGAGTTTAGTAGTAGAAGCTAGTTTCCTAAGTTGTTTAGCCACCTTATAAAATCTAGATGGTCTTTTAGTATAAGGTTAACTACCTTCTAGGCCACTTAGACTGCTTCTTTAAGGTCCTCTATCTTCCCCGTACGTTTATATTAGCTTTTAAGTTTATTCCCTAAGTTACTTAACCTCCCTATAAGATCTAGATAGTCTTCTAGCATAAGGTTAACTACCTTCTAGGCTACTTAAATAGCCTCTTCTAGATTATCTATCTTCCCTATATATTTATATTAGTGACCAAGTTTATTTACTAAGTTGTTTAGACAAGCTGCGAGACCTAGATAGTCTTATTTAGGTTATCTATCTTTCCCGTACGTTCGTATTGGCGGCTAAGATTAGATGCTAAGTTGCTTAGCCTCCTTGCGAGATATATATAGTCTTCCGGCGTTATATTAACTGCCTTTTAGACTACTTAGATTGCCTCTTTAAGATTATCTATCTTTGTGGTGCGTTTATATTAGAGACCGAGTTTGTTTTCTAAGTTACTTAGCCACCCTATAAGATCTAGATAGTCTTCTAGCGTAACTTCTACTACCTTCTAAGCCACTTAGACTGTATCCTTTAGTTTATCTATCTTTCCTATACATTTATATTGGCGACTAAATTTATTCCCTAAGTTGTTTAGCCACCCTATAAGATCTTAGTGGTCTTTTGGCATAAGGTCGACTACCTTTTAGGTTACTTGGATTACCTTTTTAATATCCTCTATCTTTCCTATATATTTATATTGGCTTTTAAGTTTAGATCCTAAGTTATTTAGTAATACTATAAGATCTAGATAGTCCTCTAGTATTATATTAACTGCCTTCCGGGCCACTTAGATAGCCTCTTTAAGGTTATCTATCTTCCCTATACATTTATATTGGCGACTAAGTTTGTTTCCTAAGTTGCTTAGCTACCTTATAAAATCTAAATAGTCTTCTGGTATAAGGTCGACTACCCTCTAAGCCTTTTAGATTGCTTCTTTAAGGTTCTCTATTTTTCCCGTACCTTTATACTAGCTTTCGAGTTTAGATCCTAAGTTGCTTAGCAATACTACAAGACCTAGATAGTCCTTTGGCGCGATATTGACTGCCTTTTAGGCCATTTAGATTGCTTCTTCAAGGTCCTCTATCTTTCCTATACATTTATATCAGCTTTTGAGTTTGTTTTCTAAATTGTTTAGCAAGACTGTAAAAGCTAGATGGTCTTTTGGCGTAATATTAACTACTTTCTAGGCCATTTAGATCGCCTCTTTAATATCCTCTATCTTTCCCGTATATTTATATCAGCTTTCGAGTTTAAATAGTATATAAATAGACCTAAAGAAGATTAAAGTAATTATAAACTAGTAAAAACCTAAAAACGTTAAGGACATAAAAGCCTTTATAGGATTTGCTAACTTCTACTAACGGTTTATTAATAACTTCTACGCTCTAGTTTTACCCCTTATAGCTATAACCTAAAAGAATAAAGCCTTTATCTTTAATAAGGAATATAAGAAGGCCTTTACCTATCTAAAAGTTATATTTACTACTATACCCATACTTTAATACTTTAATCTAAACCAAAAGAGTATTATAGAAGCTGATTTATTTAATTACGTCACTAGAGGTATTCTATTTTAGTATAATAAGGATAGAGTACTATACCCTATAGTATACTTCTTAAAATAACTAAGTCTAGCTAAATATAATTACAAGATCTATAATAAGGAATTATTAGCCATTATTAGATGTTTTAAATAATAGCGACCTAAACTGGAAGGCACCAGATTTCTAATTAAGGTCCTTAGCAACTATAAGAATCTATAGCACTTTACGACTATAAAACAGCTAAGCTATTATTAAGCCCGCTATGTAACGGAACCTTGTAGTAGGAACTACGGTGGGTTCTGTTATTGGGCTGGGTATGTAGGTAAGAATAAAACAACAACATAATAATAACTGGTGGAGTGGTTGCCTAATAGATTAACTCCAATTATATTCTGAGATTCACTATAAGGAGAGAACTATCTATGGTAGGGACTAAGGTCCTTTAAATACACAACCGTACTCCTAAGAAATCCTCTTTTGTATGTAAGGTACGTGTTATACGTGTTATACATAGCGTATACTTTGTATACTGCGTATAATATTATATAACTCGCTTACTATTCCTTGTTATATAGTTCTACCAGATCCATCCTAGACTATGCCTATATTAACCAACTAGCTTCCTACAACTCTTCTTTAAGTAGTTGTAACATTGTACTTAAAGCGTCTGTAATACTATCTCCCTCCTCTTTATCTTCGTCCTTAAAGATTTCTAACATCTCTAAGTTATCTACTAGAGGTGTAATGTCCGTTTAATTAGTCTAGTTAATATCCTTGTTTATTATACCTAAAGCTTCTTCTTCTTTATAAGCGCAACGTTGTGCTCGCACTATGGCTGCTATACTATTGCTTAGTGAGATAATATCGTCTCTATATTCTCGTTATACGAAAGCGGGGTTGGTATGTGTTATAATAGTAAGTCCTACGTCTTAACAACCCTTGTCTTGCTCAGAGTGTACTAAAGTAAATATTTAATTGTCCTGCGATATTCGCTCTATCTCTAATACTAAATGTACGCATTCTATAACTCTTAACAGTCTTTAAGTTCCCTAAGTAACTTGTTATAGGGTCTCGTGTTTAATTTACCGCTATAAAGCTTAACAGTGAGCTCTTAAGCGCCTTAGATAAGCTTTATTATTCATAAAAAGTGGAGTAGGAGGCTATAGCTGCTTAATAGCGTGCCCTTAAAGCCTGTCTATTGGCCTCTGCCCGTCTTCTTTGTCTTAAACGTGTTTGTAAGAAGGTCCGTTTTAAGGAGTAGAAACTGGTTTAATAGGGTTTATCTAAGCTAGGTAATAAAAGGACTAGCTCTCCTCCTATAAGGGAAACAACTTTAAGTAGCTCGGTAATTGCTCCTCTTGGGTCCTCCTTAGGTGACTTATTCTTTGGCGATCCTTCTTTATTAATATTGCCTAACCTGCTTTCTTCTGATACTCCTATACCTTTCCTATAGCGTTTTTTAGGTTGCTTAGTAGTTTCTAGGTAGTCTTACTATAGCCTATCTACTTTACTTTATACTATGTTTTGTTATCTATATTCTTGTAATTAATAATCTTTAAAACTTGCTATTTATTTTCCTCCTATCCTCTATATATATCTGCCTTATAGACTAGTGGCTTAACATTCCTATATACTAGCTCTAGCATTGCAACGTGTTGTATAGGGTAGATTTTTATTTTAGCTAGTAGGTTTAACTTATATATAACTAATAAAATTCTTTACTTGACTTTAAAAGGTCCTAGTCTAACATGGTCCAATTTCTTGCTTAGTTATTAACTCTTGAAATTTTTATATAGTAGCTATACTTTATCTCCCTCCTTAAGATCTGGTCCCTTAGATCTCTTAGTATTATAGTACCTTTTTATTTATTCTTATACTAGTTTAGCTGTTTCTTTAAGGTCTGTATAAAGATTTATTAATATCTCTATTCTTTATTTAGCTGTGCTACTCGTCCTTTTTGCTTAATATAGCGATAACGATATCCTTGGCTTGTATCCGTAATTCGCCTTAAATAGTAATATCCCCATTCCTTCTTATAGTGTTGCATTGTATGCAAACTGTGTAACTGGTAATAATAACACCTAATTATTTTATGCGTGATTAATATAATGCCTTAAATACTGCTCTAGTGTCTAGTTTAGTCTTTCTGTTTATCTATCCGTCTGCGGATAATATGCTATAGATATTGCTGCGCAAACTCCTTATTCTGCCAGAAATACTTCCTAAAATACTACTATAAATCTTAGATCTCTGTCTGATATAATCTTATCTAGTACTCCATGTCTTGCGAATACTTCCTTTATATAGATTCTAGTGATATCTTCTACTAATATCTCTTTAGTGTATGCTATAAAGTATCCCTACTTTATTAGCTTGTCCACTATTACTAAAATCACATTATAATCTTATCCTATAATAGGATCTCTTAACTTTGGTAACTTAATAATAAAGTCCTATAATATAACTTTCTATGGTCTTCCTAGTGTTTTAATAGGTTATAGCCCTCTATACGGCTTATACCTTATTGGTTTGTTCCTTTGGTAATTTAAATACTTTTTTATAACTTATCTTACTAGTCCCTAGATTCCTTAAATAATGTACTCCTTTTAAAGTCTTAATACTAAGCCTATAGTTCTATTATGTCCCTATATTATTCCCTTGTGGAATTCCTTAACAAATTCTTCTATAATAGACTTAGGTATATACGTTACCTCTTTATTTTTATATTACTCTAAGTCTAGATCCTCTATTTATACTTCTTAGATTTTCTATATCTAATTACTCTCTGGTAATTTATAGATCTAACTTTCTTTAGTTGCTATAATCTTTAGATAATTATACCTAATTAATCCGTCTTAATCCTTTTTTAATAAAGCTCCTAATAGCTTTTTATTACTTTATAGTTTAGCCTTTCTACTTAGAGCGTCTGCTTATGTATTGTCTATACCCTTAGTATACTAAATTTTGAAATAGTATTCTATAAGTATTTCCGCCTATCTAACCTGTTTTTAGTTAAGTTCCTTTGTTGTTAGGAATCCTATAAGGTTCTTATAGTCTATCCTAACTATAAATAGTTTCTCTATGCCTTATAAAAATGCTCTCTATTTTTTAAGTACTATAACTATACCTAACAACTCCTTGTTATAGATATTATAGTTTAACTCTAGTAGTGTTATCTTCCTACTATAGTATACCACTAGGTGCCATCTATCTTAATATTTCTATATAAAGTATGCCCCTAGTGTAAAGTCTAATATATCTGTTTTTATAACCGTCTTTAGACCTAGTTAATAGATCTTAAGAACTGGCTCCTAGGTAAATAACTCTTTAATTCTCTTAAATAGTTCTTATTACTCCTTTCCCTATGCCTATGGTTCTTCTTTCTTTGTTAACTGCGTAAATAGCTTAATATCCTATAACTATTGCGCTATAAACCTTCTATAGTAATTACAAAACCCTAGGAACGATTTTAACTATATAATATTCTTTAGTTCTTGCCAATTTACTATAGCCTTGATCTTCTTTAAATCTATACTAAGTTGGCCTAGTTTAATAATAAATCTAATAAAATTAGTTTTCTAGGTAAAGAACTTGTATTTCTTAATTGCTACTAGCATCTGTTCTTCTTGTAGTCTCTTTAAAACCTATTTAATGTGTTCTCTATGCTCTTCCTTACTCTCTAAGTAGATAATAATGTCGTTGAGGTATGCTATAATAAATTTATTTAGGTGTTCTCCTAATATACTATTAATTTGCTTCTGGAATATTACTAATACGTTTATAAGCCCAAATTGTATAACTAATGGCTTATATAGTCCTTCCTTTAACCTAAAGGCTGCCTTCTATTTGTCGCCTTCCTTAATTTTAATCTAATGGTACGCCTATCTTAGATCTATCTTTATAAAGATCTTTGCGTTGCCTATCCTGTCTTAGATTTCGCTAATTAAGGGTAAAGAATACCTATTCTTTCTAGTAATACTGTTTAACTATTTATAGTCTATACACATCCTAAGTTTTCCGTTTTTCTTTGGGATGAATAATACTAGATATTATTACAGACGCTTTAAGTACGATGTTATAACTACTTAGAGAAGAGTCAGCGGAAGCTAGTTAGTTAATATAGGTATGGTCCAGGATGGATCTGGTAGAACTATATGACAGGAAATGGTAACTGAGGTCACGTAGTGTTAAACATATTAACTGTGTTAAACGGAAGGGATGTTATATTTAATACAGACAACACACACCTTATATATAAGAGAGGATTTCTTAGGAGTACGGTTGTGTATTTAAAGGACCTCAGTCCCTACCGTAGATAGTTCTCTCCTTGTAGTGAATCTTAGAATATAATTAGAGTTAATCTGTTAGGCAACCACTCTACCAGTTGTTATTATATTATTGTTTTTGTTATACCTATATACTTAGCCCAATAATAGAACCTACTGTAGTTTAAGCTATAAGGTTCTGTTATATATTCACTACTAAGGTTATAGTATTGGAACAAATTCAAATAATATACCACTAAGAGCAGCACTAGTTATAACGGCGTTAACGGGAGCTATAACCTTAGGGCTAGGTGATACTAGTATGGATAATAGGGATTCTTAAGTGGTTACGCAAGGTTAGTTATAGGAAATGGTTAATCACTTATAAGATAATAATAGGATACTTAAAGAACGCATTAATAAAATCAGAGTAGTAAAGATTAAGTTACCTTTAATTAAACAATTTTTAGGAGAGAGGTTAAAGCTTAAAGGATTTCTTACGTAGATACACTTTAAGGTAGTACAGGAAGAAGCGAAGTTAGTAACATTGTTAGACTAAGTAGCCTATATAGGATTGTTTCTAATGGGGAGGGCACTTAAGTGGTTTAAGCCGTATCTTATAGAAATATAGGCTAATAGCATAATAACTACTAACTAAGACGTATGGTACATATTTGCTAGTTGGAATAGGTTCGTAGAGTAACTAACGCAGATGTTTAGAGACTTAAAGGCCACAACTATAGTAGAACAAAAGCTTTAGAACTTAGTATAATGTACTTTAGTAATTAAGTATATAACACAGTTTTAAACACTAGCTATATAGGTTAAGTAGAATAATAAGGTGCTTATAACACAGTACAAACAGGGACTTAAGGCTAAAGTCTAGGACGTAATTATTCTAATAGAAGATGCGGATACTCTAAAAGAGTTAATAGATTAGTTAATAAAGATTAATAATAGAATCTATTAAAGGGAATAAGCTAAGAGAGGGCAAGATAGAGTTCCACAGTTATATAAGGCGTAGAGTATGTAATAATAGACATAGAGCTAAAAACTATAGAATGGCGCAGAGCTAATGGACCTAAGTGGTACTAAAGAAACCTAAAGATAGGAAAAGAAATTATAGAAATCTAGAGGTTAAGGATTAAGTAATTAAAGGACCTAAGAGTAGAGGCTAAACCAGGGATCTTAGCAGCAGAAAACGTTTAGGCGGACTCCATAGCAAAAAAAATAGTTTAAAGACGGAGCTTGTATAAATTATAGAAAATAGGGTTATTTCGCCAGAGACTATAGAGGTAGTTAGAGTAACTACGCGGTAAAGGGAACTAGACCAGTAGACGGCATATATATATAGAGGGATGACGGTGTACTATAAGGAATAAAAGAGTGTTTAATTAATAGTTTTACGTATTATTATAACAACGCATACCGAATTCATGAGGACGCTAAGTATAGCGCAAGCTATTGGCTATAAGAGCCAGAGTTAAAAGGACTCTAAGAAACTAGAGAGTTAGATAAAGAACAAGATTAACTCTATAAGCTAGATTAAGATGTTACAGCAATATATAGACAAAGATTAGCAGTAATAATAATGGAGTTAGAGTACTTATTAATTATTAGCAATGAGGATAAAAAGGAGGCTAACTAGGAGCACTTAAACCTCAATGACGTAATAGAAGTAGAGACTAAGACTATTACCAAACAAGGTTTAATAACAGATGTTATAACACCATTAGATACAATTTCTATCGCTTTATAAGACAATAGGAGTAACATTTAGAAGAAACTAAGTAAGTAGATAACTGCTAGTGCTAGCTTATTACTTAATAAAGGTAAAAGGCCACAGGCTTAAGATTCTTAAGAAGAGATAAGAGAAGCTTAAGATTCTTAAAGTGAGATAAGACACACCTAAGAACCCATAATAGACGAAAACTAATAGGAAAGGGCAGTAACTTAGTTTAGTAATAAATAAATAAGTATAGGACGCAAGTTTAAGAACTACAGGTTTAGAGAATAAATAAGAACGTTAGCAATCCTAGGTAAACATAGTATTTAGCTTAAAGATTAAACAGTTAATACCAAAATTAAAAAGCAAGATGACTATAAAGATCTAGCTATAAGACGCAGAAAATAAGAAACTATAAATAAGTTTAAAATAAGAATTATTATATAGCAAGAGTAAAAGCTAGATAAGAGATTAGCTATACTAGGTTGTATAAAAAACAGAGCACCTATATAAAGAGTTACTAATAGGCCGAGTGCAGGGACACTTAGGGCAAAGTAGTTAGATAAATTGGAATAAGAAGAGAATCTAGATATTCTAACTAGGTTTAAAGAAAGACATACTAAAGGATATTATAATGTAGCGATAATAAGGTACTTTCTAATGGATAGACCATATATACTAAACCAGTTGTATAGAAAGTGGTATAGGCAATAATATAACAATAAATGGGCAGATTTTTATATATGGCTAGATAAAAAAGTTGTCTAAGACTAACCTATTATGGAAAAACGCATAAGTTATATTAAAGGAGTATTAATTATAATATTAAGGAACCTAGAAGAGGGATTTAGGGACTAGAGAAGTAAGCAACAAATCTTAGTACCTACAGTAGAGATACCAGTAGTTAGGTTAACTAGGTATAAATTTAAACTTAAGGATAAAGATAAACTAAGAGTTAACCTAAAATATATAGCGTATTATATACTATTGTGGATAGCTTATATAGATAACATGTGCAACATACATAGAGCACCTAAAAATAAGAACTAGAAGTACCTAGTAAGAATATATTAGGTACTAAAGGAAAAGCAGTTTAGGAACGCTAAGTATATATATAGTTGGCACCTAGTAGAAGTACAAGGTTAAGGAGACTTAATACTTTAACTAAGAAGATTCCTTATGGAAAAATGCCTAGACGGATAATAGTAGTAGAAGTGCCTAGAGAACACTTATCTATAGTATATAGAGGAAAAGAAATAAACTAAGTATTAGCCAAAGTTAGACTAAGTATAGGTAGGATCTAGCAGCTAATAGTTAGGAAAAGGGGAGGCGCATAGGACCAGAGGGAACTAGTATTAGAGCCTTAAACCCTTAAAGGAATTTAAGAATAATACCTAAACTTAAGAGCTAAGTGGCAAGATCAGTAGTTTAAAGTGTTGGTAGATAGTAGAGTAACTAGGAACCACATATCACTAAAGGCAGTAGAAAGGATAGGGTTACTATATAGACAGAAGAAACACCCATATCCACTTATAACAATTTTAGGAGATTAGATAGCCTATAGAGGAGGTATTATTAATCTTAAAACAGGACCTATTTAGATAACTATTAAAGGGAGACCAGTTAGAATGTCTTTTAATATCCTACCATTAGGACAAGATAAGGTGATACTAGAAATGCCTTAGTTACAGAAGTACAATCCAAAGATTAATTAGGTTATAGGTTAAGTCGATATTAAGGATATACGATAATATAAAGTGCGATAGTAAACTAAGTTAGTATGGTACTAAGTTAGAGCAATATACAAAGAGACTAAGTAAGGCTTAAGTTATATACCAAAGAGATACCACAAGTATAGTAAAAAGTTGTGGTTACTAGAAAGTGAAAAGCTGTTAGAGCATATAGCTTAGGACTATAAGATAGAATTAGAAGAGGGAATAAGTCTAAAGTTCTTTCTAATCTATAAGCTTACTGAAACAGAGTTAGTAGCGCTTAAGGAGTTTATCTAGGAGAACTTATAAAAGGGATATATTAGACCGTTGCAGTTATTAATAGGATATCCAGTATTGTTCATCCTAAAGAAAAACGGAAAACTTAGGATGTATATAGACTATAGACAGTTAAACAGCATTACCAGGAAGGATAAGTATTCTTTACCCTTAATTAACGAAATCCAAGACAGGATAGGCAATACAAAGATCTTTATAAAGATAGATCTAAGATAGGCGTACCATTAAATTAGAATTAAGGAAGGTAATAAATAGAAGGCAGCCTTTAGGTTAAAGGAAGGACTATATAAGCCATTAGTTATACAATTTAGGCTTATAAATGTACTAGCAACATTCCAGAAGCAAATTAATAGTGTATTAGGAGAACACCTAGATAAATTTATTATGGTATACCTTGACAACATTATTATCTACTTAGAAAGTAAGGAAGAGCATAAAGAACACATTAAATAGGTCTTAAAGAGACTATAAGAAGAATAGATGCTAGTAGTAATTAAAAAATGTGAGTTCTTTACTAAGAAGACCAATTTTGTTAGATTTATTATTAAACTAGGCCAACTTAGCATAGATCTAAAGAAGATTAAGGCTATAGTAAATTAGCAGGAACCAGAGAATGTTATATAGTTAAGATTATTCCTAGGGTTTTATAATTATTGTAGAAGGTTTATAGCGCAATAGTTATAGGATATTAAGCCATTTACACAGTTAACGAAGAAAGAAGAACTATGGGTATAGGGAAAGGAATAATAAGAACTATTTAAAAGAATTAAAGAGTTATTTACCTAGGAGCCAGTTCTTAAGATCTATTAACCAAGTCTAGAGACGGTTGTAGAAACGGATATATTAGACTTTATACTAGGAGCGTACTTCCTATAGAAATATTAAGATAGATAGCACCTAGTAGCATACTATAGTTGGAAGATAACACCACTAGAGTTAAACTATAATATCTATAATAAGGAGTTATTAGGTATAGTTATAGCACTTAAGAAATAGAGAGCATTCTTACAAGGTATAAAGAAACTATTTATAGTTAAGATAGACTATAAGAACCTTACAGGATTCCTAATAATAAAGGAACTTAACCAAAGATAGGTTAGATAGGTGGAAATGCTTATAGAATACCATTTTGAAATTTAGTATACTAAGGGTATAGATAATGCATGAGCGGACGCTCTAAGTAGAAAAGCTAAACTATAAAGTAATAAAAAGCTATTAGGAGCTTTATTGCGAAAGGATCAAGATAGATTAATTAGGTATAATTATCCAAAGATTATAGTAACTAAAGAAAGTTAGATCTATAAGTTACTAGAGAGTAATTGGATATAGAAGATCTAAGAAGTATAGGTAGAAGATCTAGACTTAGAGCAATATAAAAATAGAGAAGTAACGTATATGCCTAAGTCTATTATAGAAGAGTTTGTTAAGGAATTCTATAAGGGAATAATATAAGGATATAATAGAGCTATAGGCTTAGTATTAAGACTTTAAAAGGAGTATATTGTTTAAGGAATTTAGGGACTAGCAAGACAAGTTATAAAGAAATATCTAGATTGCTAAAGGAATAAACTAACAAGGTATAAGCCGTATAGAGGGCTATAACCTATTAAGACACCAGGAAGACCGTGGGAGGTTATATTATAGGACTTTATTATTAAGTTATTAAAGTTAAGAGATCCTATTATAGGATAAGATTATAATATAATTTTAGTAATAGTGGATAAGCTAACAAAGTAGGGATACTTTATAGCATGTACTAAAGAGATATTAGTAGAAGATGTCGCTAGAATCTATATAAAGAAAGTGTTTATAAGACATAGAGCACTAGATAAGATTATATTAGATAGAGATCTAAGATTTATAGTAGTATTTTAGGAAGTATTTCTAGTAGAATAAAGAGTTCACGTAGTAATATCTATAGTATATTATCCGTAGACGGACGGACAAATAGAAAGACTAAACTAGACACTAGAGTAGTATCTAAGGCATTATATTAATCACGCATAGAATAATTAGGTATTATTATTACTAGTTACACAGTTTGCATATAATGTAATACCATAAGAAGGAATAGGGATATTACTATTTAAGGCGAATTACAGATATAAGCCAAGAACATCGTTATCGCTATATTAAGCAAAAAAGATGAGTAGCACAGCTAAGTAAAGAATGGAGATGTTAATAAATCTTTATATAGACCTTAAAGAAACAGCTAAACTAGTATAAGAATAAATAAAAAGGTACTACAATGCTAAGAGATCTAAGGGACCAGATCTTAAGGAGGGAGATAAAGTATAGCTACTATACAAAAATTTTAAGAGTTAACGACTAAGCAAGAAGTTAGACTATGTTAGACTAGGACCTTTTAAAGTTAAGCAAAGAATTTTATTGGTTATATATAAGTTAAACCTACTAGCCAAAATAAAAATATACCCTATATAGTATATCGCAATGCTAGAGCTAGTATACGGAAATATTAAGCCACTAGTTTATAAGGTAGATATATATAGAGGACAAGAGAAAGATAAATAGTAAGTTTTAAAGGTTATTAGTTACAAGAATATAGATAACGAAATATAGTATAAAGTAAAGTAAATAGGCTATAGCGAGACTACTTAGGAACTACTAAGCAACCTAAGGAACACTATAGGAAAGGTATAGGAGTATTAGAAGAAAGTAGGTCAGGCAATATTAATAAAGAAGAATTGCTGAAAAATAAGTCACCTAAGGGGGACCTAAGAGGAGCAATTACTAAGCTACTTGGAGTTGTTTCCCTTATAGGAGAAGAGCTAACCCTTTTATTACCTAGCTTAGACAGACCCTATTAAACCAGTTTCCACTTCTTAGAACAGACCTTCTTATGGATATATTTAAGGCGTTAAAGACGAGTATAAGCTAAATATTAAGCTTTAAGGACGCGTGCGGACTTTTCTAAGGCATATTAAACCTTAAGTAGCGTGGAGGCCAGCTTACTATTAAGCTTTATAGTGGTAGATTAAATATAAGACCCTATAATAAGTTACTTAGGGAACTTAAAGACTGTTAAGAGTAATAGAACGCGTATACTTAGTGTTAAAAACAAAGCGAACATTATAGGACGATTGAATATTTACTTTAGTGTATTTAAAGCAAAAAGAGGGTTATTAAGATAAAGGACTTACTAGCGTAATATAGACCAACCCCTCTTTCGCACACCTTAAGTAAGGGATCGCTATTACTTTACCTAGTAATAGTATGGAGGAGACCATACGAAGGCAACACTTAACCTAGGAAAGAGAAGAAGAAGCTTTAGGTATAATAAGTAAGAATATTAACTAGACTAATTAAACGGACATTACACCTTTAGTAGATAACTTGGAGATGTTAGGAATCTTTAAGAACAAAGATAAAGAGAAGGGAGATAGTGTTACGGACGCTTTAAGTACAATATTATAACTACTTAGAGAAGAGTCAGCAGAAGCTAGTTAGTTAATATAGGTACGGTCTAGAATAGATCTGGTGGAACTATATAATAGGGAATGGTAACTAAGGTTACGTGGTGTTAAATATATTAACTATATTAAATGGAAGGGATGTTATGTTTAATATAGATAACACGCACCTTATATACAAGAGAGGATTTCTTAGGAGTATAGTTATATATTTAAAGGACCTTAGTCCCTACTATAGATAGTTCTCTCCTTATAGTAAATCTTAGAATATAATTAGAGTTAATCTGTTAGGTAACTACTCTACCAGTTATTATTACGTTGTTGTTTTTATTGTATCTATATACCTAGCCTAATAACAGAACCTACCGTAGTCTAAGCTACAAGGTTCCGTTATAGATATCCTACTAATAACTATAACGGTCTAATATATCCCTTTTATAAGTTCTCCTAAATAAACTCCTTAAGCGCTACTAACTCTGTTTTAATAAGCTTAAAGATTAGAAAGAACTTTAGACTTATTCCTTCTTTTAATTCTATCTTATGGTTCTATACTATATACTTTAATAGCTTTTCACTTTCTAGTAACTATAACTTTTTACTATACTTGTGGTATCTCTTTAGTATATAGCTTAAGCTTTGCTTAGTCTCTTTATATATCGCTCTAACTTGGTACTATACTAACTTGGTTTACTATCGCACTTTATACTATTAAGTATTTTTAATATTAACCTAACCTATAACCCAATTAATCTTTAGATTATACTTTTATAACTAAGGTATTCCTAGTATCGCCTCATCCTATCCTAATAGTAGGATATTAAAAGATATTCTAACTAGTCTCCCTTTAATAGTTATCTAAATAGGTTCTATTTTAAGATTAATAATGCCTCCTCTATAGGCTATTTAATCTCCTAAAATCGTTATAAGTAGATATAGGTGTTTCTTTTATCTATATAGTAACCCTATCCTTTCTACTACCTTTAGTAATATGTGGTTTCTAGTTACTCTACTATCTACTAATATTTTAAACTGCTAATCTTGCCACTTAGCTCTTAAATTTAGGTATTATCTTTAAATTCCTTTAAGGGTCTAAGGCTCTAATACTAGTTCCCTCTAGTTTTATATGCCTCCCCTTTTCCTAACTATTGGCTGCTAGATCCTACCTATATTTAGTCTAACTTTAGCTAATACTTAGTTTGTTTTTTTTCCTCTATATACCATAGATAAGTGTTTTTTAGGTACTCCTACTACTATTATCTATTTAGGCATTCTTCTGTAAGGAATCTTCCTAGTTAAAGTATTAAGTCTCCTTAACCTTATACTTCTACTAGGTGCTAACTATATATATACTTAGTATTCCTAAACCTCTTTTCCTTTAGTGCCTAATATATCCTTACTGGGTACTTCCGGTTCTTATCTTTAGGTGCTCTATGTATATTACATATATTATCTATATAAGCTATCTATAATAGTGTATAATATGCTGCATATTTTGGGTTAACTCTTAGTTTATCTTTATCTTTAAGTTTAAACCTATACCTAGTTAACCTAACCACTGGTATCTCTACTATAGATATTAAGATTTATTACTTACTTCTTTAGTCCCTAAATCCTTCTTCTAGGTTTCTTAACGTTATAATTAATGCTCCCTTAATATGACTTATGCGTTTTTCCGTAATAGGTTAGTCTTAAACAACTTTTTTATCTAGCTATATATAAAAATCTGCCTATTTATTATTATGTTGTTGCCTATACCACTTTCCATATAACTGGTTTAGTATATATAGTCTATCTATTAGAAAGTACCTTATTATTACTATATTATAATATCCTTTAGTATATCTTTCTTTAAACCTAGTTAGAATATTTAAATCCTCTTCTTATTCTAGTTTATCTAACTACTTTACCCTAAGTATTCCTGTACTCGGCCTATTAGTAACTCTTTACATAGGTGCTCTATTCTTTATATAACCTAGCGTAGCTAACCTCTTGTCTAGCTTTTACTCTTACTATATAATAATTCTTATCCTAAACTTATCTATAGTTTCTTATTTTCTATGTCTTATAGTTAGATCTTTGTAGTTATCTTACTTTTTAATCTTAGTATTAACTGTTTAATCTTTAGGCTAAATACTACATTTACCTAGAATTGCTAACGTTCTTATTTATTCCCTAAACTTATAGTTCTTAAACTTGCGTCCTATACTTATTTGTTTATTACTAAACTAAGTTACTACTCTTTCCCATTAGTTTTCGTCCGTTGTGGGTCCTTAGGTGTGTCTTATCTTACTTTAAGAATTTTAAGTTTCTTTTATCTCTACTTAAGAATCTTAAGCCTATAGCCTTTTGCCTTTATTAAGTAATAAGCTAGCACTAGCAGTTGTCTACTTACTTAGTTTCTTCTAAACATTACTCCTATTATTTTATAAAGCGATGGAAATTGTATCTAATAGTATTATAATACCCGTTACTGAACTTTGTTCCGTAATGGTCTTAGTCTCTACTTCTATTTTAACTTCTTTAAGGTCTATATACTCCTAGTAAACTGCCTTTATTACCTTATTGTTAGTAAATGCTTTGCCTTTATTAAATTTATTGTCTTTAATGTCTAATCTATAAGCTGGTTTGCTGGTTCCTTTAAACTTAGATAATAATAGCTCCTATAGCTAATAGCTTACGTCGTACTTAGCGTCCTTATAAATTCGGTATGTGTTATTATAATAATACGCAAAACTATTAATTGAATACTCTTTTATTCCTTATAGTGCACTATTATCCCTCTATATATACGTGCTGTCTGCTAGCCTAGTTCCCTTTACTATATGGTTACTTTAACCACCTCTATAGTCTCTAGCAAAATAACCTTGTTTTCTATAATTTATGCAAGCTCTATCTTTAAACCATTTTTCTTACTATAAAGTCCGCCTAAATATCTTCTGCTACTAAGATCCCTAGTTTAGCCTCTACTCCTAGGTCCTTTAATTACTTAATCTTTAACCTCTAGGTTTCTATAATTTCTTTTCCCACCTTTAGGTTTTTTTAGTACCACTTAGGTCCATTAGCTCTACACTATTCTATAGTTTTTAACTCTATATCTACTATTGTGTACTTTGCGCCTTATACAACTATAGAACTCTATCTTGCCCTCTCTTAGCTTATTCCCTTTAGTAGATTCTATTATTAATCTTTATTAACTAATCTATTAACTCTTTTAGAGTATCTGTATCTTTTATTAGGATAATTACGTCCTAGACTTTAGCCTTAAGTCCCTATTTATACTATACTATAAGCGCCCTATTATTCTACTTAACCTATATAGCTAGTGTTTAAAACTGTGTTATATACTTAATTACTAAAGTATATTATACTAAGTTCTAAAGCTTTTATTTTACTATGGTTATAGCCTCCAGGTCTCTAAATATCTATATTAACCGTTTTATGAACCTATTCTAACTAGTAAATATATACTATACATCCTAGTTAGTAGTTGTTATGCTATTAGCCTATATTTCTATAAGATACGGCTTAAACTATTTAAGTGCCCTCCCTATTAGGAATAATCCTGCATAGGCTACTTAATCTAATAATATTACTAACTTCGCTCTTTTCTATACTACCTTAAAGTATATCTGCGTAAAAAATCCTTTAAGCTTCAACTTCTTTCCTAAAAATTGTTTAATTAAAGGTAGCTTAATCTTTACTGCTCCAATTCCATTAATGCGTTCTTTAAGTATCCTATTATTATCTTATAAGTAATTAACCATTTCCTATAACTAACCTTATATAACCACTTAAAAATCCCCCTTGTCCATACTAGTATCACCTAGCCCTAAGGTTGTAGCTGTTGCCAACACCGTTGTGACTAGTGCTGCTCTTAGTGGTATATTATTTAATCTTATTTAATACTATAACCTTAGTAGTGAATATATAACGGAACCTTATAGTAGAAACTACAGTGGGTTCTATTATTAGGCTAGGTATATAGGTAAGAACAAAACAACAACATAATAATAACTGGTAGAGTGGTTACCTAACAGATTAACTCTAATTATATTCTAAGATTTACTACAAGGAGAGAACTATCTATAGTAGGGACTAAGGTCCTTTAAATACATAACCATACTCCTAAGAAATCCTCTCTTATACATAAGGTATATGTTATACGTATTATACGTAGCGTACACTGCGTATACTTCGTATACTGCGTATAATATTATGTAACTCGCTTACCATTCCTCGTTACATAGTTCTACCGGATCCATCCTGGACCGTGCCTGTATTAACCAACTAGCTTCCTACGACTCTTCTCTAAGTAGTCGTAATATCGTACTTAAAGCGTCCGTAACACGCTAGTTAGAATATCTATCTTATTTCTAATTCTCAATTATATACTATCTAGGCGTTTAAGGTTAAAAACCTAATGCCCTAACCTAACGTTTATAAGATGTGCCAGTATAGGAAAAAGTGTATACCTACTGTAATTAAACCCTACTTCGCCCTAAGTTATTTAACCCTTTTGTTAAAGACTTTATAATATACGTCCTTAAAATAACTAATTAATTAATTAAATAGATAATAGTTAATAAATACCTAAATAATGAGTTTGTTTAAAAGACACTTAAGCTAATCTAAGATAGCATTAGATGCTTTAAAAGGATTTCTCTAAGTAAATATAAAGCTTATAGAGACCGCTTATACTATAGAAACTGCCTAGTTATACCCAACTATAATAAACTTAAGCTTAAGCTTCTTAAACATATATATAACCTACTAGTTGTGACGGCGCTGGAGCGCGTCACCTAGTCAGGGGTTCGCTTAAGGCTTGGCTTGTGTATATAGATATAGCCTCGCCACCTTCTCTTGCTCCTTACCTTGATATCTTCGTAATACAGCATTTGTTCAAGCACACGTTGCATTCGTTCAAGCTTTGGTTCAGAGGCATTTGTTCAAGCCGTGCGGCATTTATTCAAGCCGTGCGGCATTTATTCAAGCCGTCACACTAGTAGCCGGTTACCTAGGCTAAGGAAAAACCCTAGAACTGCTCTAATAAGAATATTACTAGCTAAATATATATAATATAATACGAAGGTATGTCTTTAGCTACTATACCTACTAATAAGCTAAAGCTTCGCATAAGATATATAACGGCTTTTTAAAGCCACTGCCTATTCCAGACTAAAGATAAAAGGACATCTTAATTAACTTTATTGTTAATCTCTTTATAAGTAAAGGCTGTATAAACATTATAGTAGTTATAGACCGACTATCTAAGATAAAATACTTAATTGTCTACCCTAATATGTTAGTGTCTGCCATTACCTAACTATTTCTAGACTATGTATAGAAACTCTACAGACTTCCTAAAATAATCATCTCTAATAAAGGCAGCTAGTTTATCTTTATATTCTAGAAAGAACTAACTACTTAACTCTATATTAAAGCACTATTATTTATAGCATACTACTTAGAAGTGGATAGTTAAATAAAATATATAAATGCTATAATAGAACAGTATATTTGGATATATATATTGTATTTATAGGACAACTAAATAAACTAGCTTATATTTGCTAAGTTTACTGCAAATAACTCCGTCTTGGAAACTATAAAGGTCTCCCTATTCTTAGCCAACTACAGCTAGCACCCGCGAATAGGTTTTAACCCCTTTAGTAATATTCCTTACTTAGCTTATTACGCCTTATAAGTTATAAAGGTAAATAAATTTATAAAGAAGATAGAAGAACTATAAGAGTTCCTTACTAATAAAATTATATAGGCCTAATTTGTCTATAAAGCCGTAGTAAATAAGAATTAAACTCTAGTACCAGCTTACTAAATTAGTAACTTTATCTAGCTAAATATAAGAAACCTAAATATAAAACAACCTATTAAGAAGCTTAATTAGAAGAACACTGGCCCTTATAAGGTTAAAAAGGTTGTCTTTCCTTATGCCTACTAACTAAAGCTCCTTAATATAGTTAAAATCCACCCTATATTCTATATATTAGTCCTCTACCCTACTACTCCTATATTAGATACCCTATCTAAATAGATTTAGGACCCTCCCCTATTAGTTAAAGTGGATAGTAAGGATAAGTACCTTATTAAAAGAGTTAATAATATTAAGTATAATAAACAGAAATGCAAATATATATACCTTATAAAATAGAGAGGTTTTACTAAGCTTATATAGGAACTCGTTAACTTTATAGGACTTATATAAGCTATAAAAGACTTTTATAAACTCTACTTAGAACTACTATAGCCCTATTTCGCAAAAGCTTAAGTTTAAAGAGGGGGTGCTATTATAGGATACCTCTATAACACCTTATATACGTCTACCTATTTCTACTAATATAGTAAGAAGAGACCAACTGTAAAATTGTAATCTAATAGCAATCTATAGCAATCTAACGGTAATCTAACAGCAATTTACTGTATTCTGCTATATTCTACTAAGTCTACTAAATCCTACTAAGTTCTGCTAGGACCGCTAACGTATGTGATGGGGTTATAAAGGTGACCCTAGTTATGAAGGTTTTGAACATCAAAGTGTTGGCGCACAGACGAAGCAAGGCGCATAGACGAAATTTGTTTGCAAAACCTGCAAACCTTCATAACTAGGGTCACCTTCATAACCCCATCACATACGTTACTTAAGTTCTATTCTGCTCTGTGTATATATTAACCAAGTAACCAAATTTACAATATATACCCTTTCTCCCCATTTTCTTACCTTTTCTTCTTATATAACGTTTTAACTTTATTACGCAGTTTATATATATAGCTTAATAATATCTACTTCGCTATATATTATTACGGCTTATACTTACTCTATAATAGATTTCTTTTAAATACTTTATTAATATATTTTATAATTTACTTTGGTTTCCTAGAGTTAGTAATTATACTCTAATTCTTTTAAAGCGGATTCTTATCTAAAGGGTTATCCCATTTTTCGTTATAAAACTTATTAACTATTTACCTTGGCTTTATTATAAGTTTTATTTTATCTTTTTACTATATATTTTACTACTTATCTCCTACCTTAACTAGGCCTAGAAAGATAGTAATTTTTTTTAATAAGTAACTAGCTCCCTTTAGAAATTAATCTATATTAAAGATGGGTTCTTCTTCTATATTATGTTTGCGAGGCTAGTAGGGCATAGTGGCGTTAGTAGTAAATTTTTAAATTAAATAGCAGCTATTAAAAAGCAGGTTAAAAAAAGAGATATTTTGGATTGACGACTGGCAGTATACCAGATTTGGCAAGCTCTAAACCTAATTGGGCAGGCGGTGTGCAAGCCCGTCAAAACCCCATCACCCACGTTAGGTGTTTAAGTTTATCCTGCAACACGCCACTAAAATTGTGCAGGTTTTGGGCACTCTTACTTCGAAACCGTCTTGTATGCGGTAAATCATGATTGACCCTACCATAGGTAGTTTGAGTCTAGTAGACGACTGAGTATAAGCCCCTTAATTGATATGAATAACCGCCATTCGACTTTTGTGGTCGTGAAGAGAGGCCGACGGCTGTTGGCCGTTTAAGCCACAAACGCTCTAGCGTATGATTAGTAAGTTTAATGCCTCAGGCCAGATTGCCCAGTCGTGCCGCGAGTCAGGGCTCGAATTGCTGCCTGAGTAGCGACCAGAACCGAATCGCGTGCACAGCCACATAACATGTGATGAGAACCTCGTTATAGATGCCATCCACCTTTTTCCGCCCTGGGCGGCCACAACTTAGAGGGTCTTCATGGCATACCTTGTATTTCATCTTACATCCAGACCAAGTTTTGTCAAGACTGTAATTTGATTGTGGCGATTTCAGCTGGACAATCAAGATGAGAACCATATGTTGAATTGAGGCTATGGGGCTAAAACTTGTGTATTGCTATAGTGGTTGAAGGGATTTCAAGGAACTTCGACCAACGGTCAAAGTTATCTGATTGGTCAGATTCCTGCCAAGAGCTTTCTCCCACAAGTCTCATCACGCGATATAGTTGCGGGCTTGTTTTCCAACACCATATGCAGATTTCCACATCTTGGACTTCTTCAGTGAAAGGCAGAATCTTTGCAAGGATCACGTTGAAAGCATCGTCATTCACCAAATCGGCGGCAGTATGAATCCGCAAATCTACTGTTATGCATCCAACGCCTTCAAAGATCGGTCCTCTTGGGGACGGAAAGTAAACGGAGAAGACTTTATTTCTACTTGAGCCATGCCATTATCTCATCCCATGAATAACCCTAGATCTTGCAGCGCAGATATTCAGCTTGGATCATGCCTCGCAGACTCGAATCTTGGCCGGAACAAGTTAAGCACTCGAGCGAACAACTTAGGTTGCTTTTTGTCTCTTTGCTGATGTGCCCACAAATGAAATGCAGTGACGGTATGCCGTGGATCGTCGGACTTCGAAATTCTGCTAGCATCATCCTCAAAGGTGGCAAAGGGGTGAAGCCACTTGCTCAGCTTCGGCAGCACTTCAAATCTCCGGTACTCGGCGTGCAAACTGGAAGTGTGTTAGCAAGGAGCTCAAGCAGCTTCGAAGATGTCTGCTAACATGATGGGCAATCCGAAGCTGAATTGCAACTGATCCAATGACCTAAAAGGGGTTTAGCTATCTATCCATGGACGCGTGAACTCATAGGCTGACCTCTTCCTCGTATCGACGCAGAACAAGAAACACAAGACAAATGCTATGAGATCGATCACACCCTGCATCCAGTCAGCTCGAACCGCGGTGATCCGGCTTTGGAAACTGCTCACAAAAATGCACAAGCTGGCACTGTAATCGATGGATCCAGTGATGACGGGATACGTGAAGAGAAAGACTCCCAGTGAGAACATGTTGAGGAAAACCGATACTGACATTGATATCTCACGCACACTGCTTGGGAACGACTCGGCACCTACTGCGTAAGCAGCAGGGCCTGCGAAATGTTAGGAAGCTTTGGCCTTCAGGAGTGATTATGCATACCTAATGTGCAGGAGTAGATTGCAGTGAACACCAGTGAAAACTACTAACGTTAATGTTGTGTTGTCACGGAAAACGAATGACCTACTGTGATGATAGCAGCGTTCCTTGGCCCTTCATAGGCCCGGGAGATCTTGAAAAGACCGGCCAAGATGAAGGCGGACAACGACATGAGAGGAAGGCCGATGAGCGCAAGCGTGGTTCTTCCGTATTTGTCGGTCCAACGCAGCGTGAGAAGGCCAAAACCAAAGTTGACTGCTCCAAAAAGGAGTGCAAGCAGCACCGACCTGTCCTCTGAGATACCAGCATCAACCAGGGAGCTCGAGAAGAACGCCTGATAGATTATGTCAGCAGTGATTTAAAGTTATCAACGATGGCTGACAGGACACTGACAAGAGCGTTGATTCCACAGATAGCCTGTGCAACCATAAGCAGTCCTGATGATAATAACGCACGTTGGCATCGCACGTCAGTCCAGCAGACTTGCCACAGTCTCTTGAAGAAATCCAGAAATCTTGTGTGATATGTGTGAGCACAGCCGTTGCCTTTGGGAACAGATTGAGGACATTGTCCAGGTGGGTCATTACTTTGTCCCGAAGGACTGCTAACACGGTCTTGCAGTTCCTGCATGGCATCAGTCTTAAGAAGATTGGCTTCCGTCTCCCAGATGAAATGACTAGATATCAAGAGCCTCATTGCATCAAGGCGGCTGCGGCAGTACGAAAGAACTGACTCTGCGGCTTTAGGGTACTTGTTCTTCTTCAGAAGGAAGACATAGCTTTCTGGAATAGTGTAAGCAACAAAGATAAGTGGAAGTGAAGTGAGTAGCGTCGTGAGGCTCAATATTCGCCACCGTCGCTCTGCGGAGTCTGGGGACTCTACGGGAATAGCTCGATTGATGATATACCAGGATAGCACTCCACAGAAGATCCCAAGAGCATCCCCAAGCTGCCAGGTTGCAAGAATGCGGCCCCGGAGCTGGAATTTGAAAGTGATTTCGGCAAGCAAAGGATTTATGGTCGAAGCCTTGGCGCCAAGAGTTACGCCGATGAGCAAACGCAGCCCAATGACCTGAGGAATTGTCGTTGCACAAGCAAGAGCGATCGTAGCAACAGTGCTCACCGTTGCAGAGAGAGCAACGGCGCCGCGGCGGCCTAACCAGCGGCTCTGAAGGGGATCAGATACGAAGATGCTCAACAGTCCAGCAGCAGCAGGCTCGACAGCTACCAGCGCACCGAGACGCCAGAGATCACGGTTGTTCCTTAAGGGGTCATCCGTTCTGACATGTAGGTTGAAGTACTTGGCGAGTTCGGGAGCTAAACCTTGCGTTAGGTCGACAACAACCATTGAGTTGCTCTTGGTACTTCGCCTAGGCAACATACCAGTTCCATTAAGCACGCTTTGGTTCCAGCCTTGGCAGCTAGCTGAGAGGAGTCCAACGATCAGGACCGCTACCTTCAAGCTCCTGGATTGTTTCCTAAATGAAGGCTTCTCATCGCTCAGCTCATCATGTGGAAAACCAATCTGCTCCTGAGCGTCGTCATCATCGCGTTCGTACTCTGCTGCAGAAATCAGGAGCTGGACGTATTTGCCGAGACCATGATTGTTGGCGAAATTTGTGACGGCAATCCGCAAAGAGTTCACATCTGGGAAGAGACGGAACGGATTGTCCAGATTCGGATTGTCTTCGCGACGAGCACATGCTGCTGCATCTTCCACTACCAGAGCTTTCTCTAATGCCGGGCCTGCCACTTCTGTTGGCGAGCATGGGACTAAGTCCGGTGCTCTCTGTTGACCTGGAGCGTGCGTTTGAGAGACCGCAGGAGTTGAGGAGGGCCCTGCTGCCCCATTGACTGAGGAGAATGTATTATTAGTTTTAGAATTACCCGGCGGAGACTGGAGTTCGAAATTATTATCTGACATTTCGACTATTGGTGGGCCACGTAAACGGCTGGATTAACATCGAGGATGATGAAAAGATGAGGACATAAATGAAAAACAAAAAGGCCGAATGCTTTTGAACGCGAGACAACCACAGCCATATAAGTATGCAGTGGAACACGAGCCTTGGACAGCCTTCCGTCTCTGAGAATGCTTTCGCGTTATTAGCGCAAAAGCTGCACGCCCAGGCAGCTGTGCCACCGCCTCTAGGTCCCGGAGACGAAGACCAAGTGCTTTTTCGTCTCGGCAGGCCGCTGTGGTTCTGGTATGCTCCAAAGTGATATGACACAAGGCTATCCTACTGAGATTACCAACTCAAAATCCTGAAACTCTTGGATAATTTTCCCCCTGATCCCCCAATTGGAAGAGGCCGCGTTCCGCCATAAAACGGCCCATAGAGTTTAGCCTTGCTGGTACAGACGCCTCCCGTTACAGCGATACCTCCTTTTTAGGCTATTGTTATATTGATTCGTTAGTGATATCGTTATAACGAGGTAAATTTGTATGGGAAACCGAGATTTCAGACACAGAAAACTTCATCGCACGGACCAAATTGTGGCTTTCTTGGCATCACTATAGCGAGAGCTGACTGTATCCCTTTGTGAGGCAAGATTTCAAGGACTTTTCGTATATGCACGCCTCATAAGCCAATCTAGGGGTTCTATACCGTGTAGAGTTGGTGTTGAAGCCTCTGGTCAGTGCGGTTGCTCGGCAGCAAGGGTGTTGGCGCCGCTAATCGAACCGTTCAACTATAACTTACTTGACGTATAAAGCACGTCCTCCCTTATCCCTTCCGCTGGTGTATTTCGTCCTACTGTTATCGATAAGAGCTGGCCAATAGAATCAATAGGATCAAGGCTCGGTGGACCATACGCGTACTTTTGATTCTGGTGTTCGCGCACGGTCCGCCCCTCGTAGGACACCAGCGGAAGGGATAACCTTAAGCTGGTCCTTCACCGGCTTATTGTTATTAATATTAAGAACGCGTATAAAGCGGATAGGTAGCAGTAATTCGGGGAAGGGCTCTAATAGAGGATTTTCCTATATATTTAGCAGTTGGTTGATAGAGGAAGGGCAGAAACCTAAGTCATAACGTTATACATCACGACTTCTTGCCTAACTTTCTTAAAAAAAGTATATAGGTGTTTTTAGTGGTGGCCTTCTACAGTATTTTATCGGTATCGCAATATTGACGCGTTTGGGCGAGGTTTGCGAAAAAATCACGCTAGTTAGGGTGCCCATAGCATGCTAACCCAGGCAGGAGCGCCCAAAGCGCCCAATACGAAAAGCCCCTTCTGCCACACAAAGGGGCGACACTCAAGAAACGCATGGGCGTGGAACGGCTCTGTCCGGTTGGTCCTCGCTAACCCCAACGTCTTGTCTTTTGGAAAAGAAACCTTGCGGACGACGCACGGCTGGGGCGCAGCAACAATGGGCGACTTGGTTTCTTGATCACGCGCCGAGCTTTCAAACGCCCGGGACTTTCAAAACAGCCTTGTGCCTGATGGAAGCTCCAACTTTACTTCTCTCGACCCATAAACGGCTACCTCAGAGAAACAGTAGACAATGTCTGGTCCCGACATAGCCGGCCTCGCGGTGTCAGTGTTCATCGTTGCAGGGAGAGTAAGTGTTTCGCTGATCGAGTTTGGAAATCGAATGAAGCTGCGATCAACGTGGCTAGAGAGCCACATTAAGCTGTGCGAAAGCTGGACGCACACAATGGAATATATCGCCAAGAAAGTTCGGGTGAACGAACATCTCGTCGACCACGATGGATTGATCCTGATAGGGTCTCAACTAAGGATCGTCAAAAGCTTCTTGGAGACCGTCGATTACGATCTAAAGGCTCTGATCGAGATGAGCGATCGATATCTCTGGAATCGGATGTATGCTCAGTGGAAACTTGATGGAAAAAGGGCGAATCTCGACAGCGCCCTCACCGTGATCAATACGTCCGTTAATAATGTTAACGCGCTACTGGGAATCGCGACAAAGTAGGTCATGCAACCTGATCAAATCGCACACGCTGACCTTTCTTGAACTAGTCCAGAGTTTCGAGAGATCCAACAGGGACCTCAAGAAGAGGAGCCATTCCCGGAACCTCCCCAACCATCCTCCCAAGCACTGAGTTCACCGCGGCCGTCAGTGTCTACGATGACGACCGCTTCCACGATTGATGACTCGGCGCAGTCTCAGATCAAGGTTGCTTGCAAAGGGCTGGAGTTCAAGATAGTGGAATGGCTTCTTGATAACGATGATACTGGCGAATTGCATCTGACGACAGACAGGAACAAGCGTACGCTACTAGATATTGCCATCAAACACAACAGCAGTGTCGACCACCGTTTGGTGGAGACTGTGCAGACCCTCCTCGAGAAACAGGTTGACTTTACGCTTTGCCGCCACGAGCACCAAAATACATTTAGAACCGTCAAAGCGGAGATCAAGGCCAGGAAAATGCGAAAGGGATGAGAAAGTAACGCGCCAGTACTCTTCTTAACCGGCACAGAAATGGTCCATCTTAGGCAACTTCCTTTCGAAGCTACTCATCACGGGCTTCGGTGTTCTGAGAGATTGAAAGTGGCTGCTTCCCTGGAAGAGCCCGTGAAGCGACGATGATTGCGCACCTCTGCCTTGCCTGGTGGGGCCAACGTGTCGGCAATGCACCCTCGAACCCTCGAGGATCGGAACACGACGCATGGAGCCCTCTTGGGAGCTTGGAGAAGGAGAAGCAATGAAATAAGGCCTTTTGATCGGAGTAGCCATCAGTACACTGCTGTCTGGGATACACCTCCGGAGGATCATACGCTGTCTAGCAGTGGCAGGCCGGTGGACTTGAAGGTCATTCAGCATATATAAGTCAATGTTGAAAACATGAAAACGAGGGTTTTTGGTCGCAGATTTTACTATTTGCCTGGTGCATTTTATTACTAAGCCACACTGCTCATGGGCTTTCTTCTTGTATGAATATAAGGATTGCTTTTCCAGTCTTTCATATTCGCAACTACGCATCGCAATGTGTGCAAGTCGAGCGACTTGGCTTCTATCCTTTGTCCCGGAATCTCATCATCTTTTTCCATTCCTGTGTGTTAGACGCGAGCACAGCGACAAACGGGGAATTTTGTAGAGGTACAGCTTGAAGCAATTAAGTTTCTACCCCCTGTCAGTTTAGGGTGCTTGCTGGGACATGTGCGGAAAATGGTAGTGCAGAGAGGGATCAAGCATGAGAAGCCATCGGAATTTGTTAATCCCGATACTTCTATTATTAGATCTAGTTAGATTACCTCAGCAGGCTCAGACGTGATTCCGTTGGTGCGGATTTTCAATCGGTCCGCAAGCTGACTAACTATATTTGTGCGAAACCACCGGAATCACGTCTAAGGGCTGGTTTACTAACTTTTTTTCACCTGTTCGCGCTCACCTGTTCGACGATCAAATTAAGGCCCAACAGGTGGATTGTAAGCGCCACTAGCAAGCGCTCGTGCAGGGGTGTAGATCGAACAGG